>Ga0214544_1002310_pt1 | contig 40195 bp, 19 predicted proteins | sample CNSS3metaG_FD_160074 | JGI IMG/M metagenome (GOLD analysis project Ga0214544, IMG submission 160074) | Root nodule microbial communities from cowpea collected in UCLA plant growth center, Los Angeles, California, USA - CNSS3 | ecosystem: Host-associated > Plants > Roots > Nodule | place: USA...
CATTCATGAAATCATTAACTCACTCAAGAACAGCCAAGACAACACCTAAAATACTGGAACCCTAACTTCCCGTACCTGGAAAAGGGTTCGCACAGACCTCGACATTGGGCCCCGAAGCACAGCAGTTCGGGAGACGGATCAGGAACTGGTGGAACAGTGGCACAAAAGGAAGAACAGAGTCATCAACCAACATTAAACAGTGGAATACGAAGAAGGGAGGCGAAGACGGTATGTTTTAGGGTCACTTACGTCGTGCAGGAAGTAGGACTTGAGCTTTGAGCTAGCTCGAGGAGGACCTCAGGGCAACCCTAGCAGAGCTCTAGCGGTACGAAGGGGCGGAGCGACGGCTGGTTCAGAAAGGGAAAACACAGACCTCCCATTAGGGCAACGTAGCAGGGTTTATATACACTGGGCCAACCCTTAGGCCCACTTAGGGGCAGCCCACTAACTTTAGGGCAGGAATAAAATGGGGCCTTACAACAATCAGGTCCAATATTAGTATGAAGCCTTTTACTCCAAGGTTTCTGAAAAGTTTGTATGTGCTCTTGTTACATGTGCTTACGTTACTGACTTTATTCAGGAGAAATTCCAGTTAGTATTAGTAACTTTTGAGCCAGAAGGGTTTCCTGCCAAACAGCATGTGCCAGAGAGACAATTTATTATCTTCAATATAGGTAACTTTTTTGCTTAGAATATTAATAATTGATCTGATTGTGACGTCCTAAGCTTCATTACAAGTTTTAACCCTTCAGTTTATGATATTTTTTAGATTATTGGAACCGATTTCACTCCAGTATTAGGATTATTTCCATTATTTGCTAATATTCTGTATTCTCTTCTGTTGATGCGGCAGTATGTGATGAACTATTATTTGGCTTACCCCACGAAGCTTGGTGGGTGGTGGCATTGGCAGTACTTGGTCTTGGAATTGCATTCATCTTGCCTTCTTTTCTTCCATCGTCTTTGCTACCAAAGAACCATGTCCCAATGACAGATCATCATGTCTCCAAAACTTCTTGATAAGCCTGCATATGGTGTGGTGTTGTTTGCTTTGATGATAGAATTTTGAAAGCCCCCTTTGGCTTCAAATTTTCCATGTTTTCTAAATTATGATCCATCAGCCATTTTTGTGTCTAAATGCAAGAGAACTTTAGAATTTATATATTGTCACACATTTATATATTGTCCCACAGAAAATAAGTGATTTTGTTAGTTACTTACGTGTAACTACATGACCTCTTTTCATATATGATAAAATGTGATGATGAATTTTAAATGATCCTTATACTATTAATAAGGATCATTTAATCTGATGATGAATTTTAAAATATTATTATCTAATAAAGGGATATTGTATAGTATTACTTTTGTTTGGTGTAACTTATACTGTTGTAATTTGACCTCTCTGCCCCTCTCTATATAATAAAATAAGAATAATAATAAAATGTTTTTGACTTCATAACAAATTTAGAACATATTTTTGGTTCATAGTCTTTTAATTAAATTGAATTTATTGAACAATGATATCTTATCCATTTTAGTGCTTTATTTAAATGGTTATAATTTATGACTAATCTTACCGTCCATCCCTCTTAATCAAAGAGATTCATAACATAAAATCCATAACAACTAAACAAGCTTGGAAGGTCTAATTAATATTCTCGTCAATAATCTTTAAACAAGTTAAGAAGGATAATATATATATATATATATATATATATATATATATATATATATATATATATATATATATATATAACATGTAAATCTAAATCGAGTCAACTGGTTTTCAATTTGACCGTGCAAATACAACTAAATCAACCTAAATTAAATGTATTTCTGATTTAATAATCTTTTGAATATGATTCACATATTCCAAATTCCAATCAATCGGTCTAACAGACCGCTGTTGAAGAATGATAATAAGGGGTTACATATTAATTTACTCAAATTTAACAAATTTTGAATGTAATTTAGTTATTTTTATTAAAATTGTAACTCTTGTAAACTAAACTAAACTCAAACTCATTCCACGTTTAAGGATGTTCAAGTGGTTAAGTTTCATACAAAACTAATTTGAGAGAAAGTGTGTTGGTGTTGGCCACCCACAATTAACCCACCATTAATATTATGTTAATTGTTTAACAGTTTGACATTATAAAATTTCAAACAAAAAAAGCATCGAAATTCAAACAAATACTATTTAATTACTCCCAAGACCATGATTAGGATGAAAATATTTATAGATTTCATCCAAGATTTTAAATGAAAGGGGCATTGTCATCTTATTGCACATAAATTAAGAATATTGCATATCCAATAGTCAAAAAAGAACAAATGATGTTTCCATGCATTTTATTATATATTCATGCACTTGCTTAATTTGAATTTTCTATTGTTGAAGTGAGTAACTTCACATTATATTCCTTTCACTAAAGACAATGTGGCCTTGACATGCACTGAGTCGATTTTTGGATGGTTTAAAAGTTTTGGAGACGGAAAACAAATTTAAGAATGAAATTTTTTTATTTGTTATAAAATTATTTGTTAAAATATATTATAAATATTTAAAATTTAATTTGGAAAAAATTTTCTTGAGTTTTTATCAGTTTGGGTCTTAATACTGTCCTGGGTCAATCATCCGGTTAACGTTGGAGTGAAAGATTATAATGTGTAGCAAGATAAATATAAAGGCTAATTTTTTGTCTAAAATATCTCTAGAATTGAAACAATGGTGATTAAATAGTGAATGAAAAGTAATTCCTTTGTTCAACACAATAAATACTATAAATAAGAGTTTCTGGCTTATTGTCCAACAAAAGATGATACTTACATGCAAACAATATAAAAAATTGAAAGCTATGAGGTAGATACAATTGCTTATGTAAAATTTGAAATATAGATATAGTAGAATCGTTTTTTCTCATATAAGTTGTAAGTGAAAAGATTCTCTAATGCTCTTCTATGAACTTACATCATGAACTTACATTTCTTTTGCTAGGTTTGCATCATTGTCGACTAATTGTTTAAAATTTGACTTCGTATATTTTTATTTTTTTGTTTAGACCTATAAAATTGAAGTTACTTTTAAAAAGTTAATTTTTAAAATTTATATTTTGGTATAACTCTTTTGAATTCATTTTTTGAAAAAAACCAACTTTATTTGCATTAATATTTTAGTGAGTAATTTAATTTGAATTGTAATTCAAAATTATTATTTTTGTCTAACTTTATATTTAAAGATTTGTTTTTGAAAAATTTTATTTAAATATTTTAAAAATAAAATATAAATATATTTGCAAGTATCCATTAGTATCCATGGGTATAAAAGAACTTGTAGGTAATCTTTTTATGGATACCAAACAAGAAATGAGATGGTTGACAAAAAAACATTTCTTAAGGGATATCCGTATCTGACTCGACTGGTTGTCATCCCTAATTGCCACTGCGTGAGAAAAAGATGATGAGTAAGAATCTTTTTTCCGTTTACCCTATATATGTTATATACTCTTCATTTAACATAATAAATTATGCATGCAACATAATCTGTTATGTTGAGATGCAAGATAATACACATAATCAATTATATAATTGATTATGTGCCTCAGCATAATAGGTTATGCATGCGACCATAATGTGTTATGTTGGACTAATATGCATTAATTTTTTGTGAAAACTTCGTGCACCTGATTTCACAATTTTATTTATGGAATTTTTTTAAAATTTGTTGATGTGTTGTAAATTGTAGGGTGTTTTAGTAGTGTTTCTAGGTTGATTATTATAGAGTTGATAAGGTAGACATCTTCTTGGATAATTAAAGAGTGGATAAGGCCAAAATTCCTTTGAATTGAGTCAAAAGTGGATAGGAAAAAGATCCTCTTCGATATCCAGTATAAGATTGAGGCCAATATCCTCTAAGTCTTGTAATTGTTTTGTTTTTTGGATATAGGATGATGATCTGAACCAGTATAAATTTGTATTTTTCCTTTATCTGTATCATATATTGCGATTTTAATTATTGTACCAATCAGAATTCAAGAAAGGTACATTGTACTTTTTATAGTTTTAAACTTTTGAAGCAGTGAACCTTATTTTGTAAAAGTTTTAAAACCAATTTACCTCCTTCATGGTTTAACAAACCCTTCCTCTTTTTCTATCCATTAGTATTAGAACTGGTTTTTGAAAGTTATGCAAAACAAAGATCCTATTTTACAACTAAATCTACTTTTTAGGAGGTTGAAAAAATAAAACAACCTTTGGGGATAACTTCTTAGGTTGGAAGGATAGAATGAATTATTTTCCTGTATCTATTGCTTATAAGGATTAGAATAGTATTGTGTCTAACAATTTGTATGATGAAGAAAAAGCTGAAATGGAAGCAACGACAAAAGATAACGTCTTTTCTACATTAACTATGGATATATGCATGAAAAGTATATCTTGTAGAAGTGCTAAGGAGATGTAGGCGAATTTGAAAAATATATATTGAGATAAAAAAAATTGATGCTGCAAAAAACACCATACAATAATTGCAACTATGGAGGAAACCTACTACAAAGTGAAAGATATCACAAAAAATTTATCACTTAAAACTAACTATTTAGTGTGGCTTGATAGTAGTGGCTCAAGCAATATGACTAGAGTTGAGTCTATAACTTATAATGATAACAAAAAATATAAGAGTCTTGAATCCATAAGCATAAGGATTATTGACTGAGTTTCAATCAAGGATGAACAACCAATTGAAGGATTGATATAAAATCAATAAATTGACAAAGGTTCAAAGGTAACATTTGAATGACAATACTGCAAAATTTTTCAATTTGCTTCTAATAAAGATGCTTTATTTAGAAAGAATGTTGTGTGATGTGGCTCTATAAGAAGTGGGGATGAGTAGCCTGTATAAAAATTAAAACAATTTCCATGCACACAAAAGTATGAAAGTAAAAGTGTAGGGAGAGAAAAACACACAAATGGTTTATACTAGTTCACCTCACCATTGAGGCTACATCTAGTCTCTTAAGCAACCTACTTAAGATATTGAAGAAATGGGCCAATTGTTGATATTGATGAAAAGCCCCAAAATTTCTAAATAAGTTCATGTTAGGTATCATTACCATTACATGAAAATTTTATTAAAAAAGAAAAAAAGGAAAAGGAAAGAGAAACATGGGAGGACCACACCAAAACTATGATAAAATTACATTACACATATAGCCAAAAATACCTATTATGAAAAAAAAAAGTCATGATTTCCCTCACAAAAAATTCTATACTTTTAACTCCATATACCATGAAAGAGCCAAATTCCTCAGAATATTAAAAAAATTATTATTAGTCAATCTTCTCACACTCTAAAAATTGTCTTTAATTTTTAGAGGTTTTTTTGCTTTGGAAGATTTAATATAACTTTCTTTGGCCTACCCCTATAAGGTTTCTTTATAGTTTGAACTTGCTTATCAACTTCTTTAGTATTAGAATCTTCTTCCTTATCAAGCATATTAGCTCATTTAAAAGCTATTTTCCATGCCTCTAAAAAATGAGTCTCCTTAGATGTCAAAGGATTAGGATATGTCATTGAACTACTATGAGTTTAATCTAATTGTTTTAAACTATGCAAATTATTCACAACGGGAGTGACATCCTCCAAAGCAGGCATATTAGCCAAAGAATTAGATTCCACTCGCACACCACCATATAGATTCTTATCAAGAGAACATTCATTCACAACAAAAATATAACAAGTTGCACCTCCACCACAGGCTTTACTACAGGTTCCACCATAGGCTCATCATAGGCTCTATCAGAGACTCAGTTACTATAAGATCCGCTAAATTGAATTAATTAAATAAATAATTAATAAATGCGGGTAATGGGAGCCTTTATGTCATTTAATTCTGACAAGTATAATGTGGAAAAGTACTAGCTCAAATGGTTGAGAGTACTTAATTGTATGAGAGGACTTGAGTTTGAGTCCTATGTATGCCTTTTATATGCTATTTAATCTATAATTATTTTAATTATGTAATTGTTTTATATAATATGTTGGTTGTGGAGCGTGGTATTATATTCTTAAATGAGTAAGAATTATCATGAAACATTAATTGGTTGAATGGTTATGTATTGGTTTGACATTATGGTTATGGGTTCGAACCTTGGTAAATCTAAATTAAACTTCCTTTTTGCTAAAATTAGTTTTGACATGAAGGTGAAAGGGTAGAGAAAATCCTAGCTGAATGAGCAGCCAAGGGAGGATGGAAAAACAGTCCATAATGAGGTTTTCTGTGCTGCCATTGTTGAGCATTGTGAGAGGTGCGAATTCAGAGAGTGTACTGTGATAATTGAGTGAAAAGGATAGCTAAAGTGGGAAAGCAACGGGCGTCCAATCTTTGAACAAAGAAGAAGCCAAGAACCTTCAACTTTAGCTAAGGAATCCAGGTTAGGGTAGCTTTACGTGTTAATTTTATGTTCAAGTCTGATTGGCATGCTAAATATAGTATGATTATGCTGGAAATTATTTTATTCCGTTTAAGTTAGTGTTTCTGGAAATTTCCAGAAACTGTCTAGTCGGCGACGAACTGCCGCCAGACGACTCTTCCTTTTTCTAGGCCATTTTGGGTTCCTACAGAGGAACCGCTTGCCAAATATAGTGTCAAATAGTCTGTTTAACCAACTTTGACCCGTCCTTACCCAGTGTTGACTGATTGACCATTTTTGACTCTTTGACTGTCCATTGAGAAACAGACATGTGGCAGTGCACTTTCTCTCTCCAGAATTAGGGTTTCCCAGGTATTTCTTCCATGGTTGACGACTGCTGTGATGGTGGTTGATTGGACTGTCGCAGGTGGTTTACGATGACTCCAAATGCACTTCCGATTAGGCTCACGGCGAACAACGTGGTGGTGGTTTAGTCTGGATCAAATGGTGCAGATGCGCAAAAATGATGCCAGCCCCATGGTTGGTAGCGGCTGTTGGAGGTTTCACATTTTTCTCTCGCTGCGCGTGGTCACACTGCTGCGTTTTAGGTGCACGAACGCAGGTTCGAATTGGTGCAGATCTGTGAAGGTTGAGACTCGCGTGCAGATTCATGATCTTGCTTCGTCTCCTCGTACGCATGATAGCAACGTGAGCATAGGGAGAAAAATGGAGGTGACGGTGGCGTTGCCGTAAAGGTGTCAAGTGTAAGACCCATTAAATTTAAATAATTAAATAAATAATTATTTAATAAATGCGGGTAGGAGAAGCCTTTATGACATTAAATGCTAACCTTCATGATGTGGAAAAGTACTAGCTCAAGTGGTTGAGAGTACTTAAATGTGTGAGAGGAGATTGATATCAAGTTGGGAAGGAGATTGGAAGAAGTCAAGGAGAGACTCATTGCTAAGGATTTGGAAGTGTAGGAATTCTCAAAATTTGGCAAGAAAATCCAAGTTAGGGGAGTTCTATTGCATGTTTTAATTCTGCTATCATATGAAGATGTGTTTTGGGTCATGCTCTAAGTGTAGAACCTTTCAATTCTCGTTTTGTTCGCGTTTCCTGGATTTTTTCAGAAACCGCTTGGCGACACATGAACTGCCGCCAGGCGGCACATGTGTTTGCACCCAGTTTCTTGGGTTTTCAAACGATCCGCCTGGCGGCTGAAAGTGACCCGCTAGGCGATGTATTCATTGTTGCTGTTTTTCTTGTTCTGGTTGATTTGTCGGTGGCGTGGTGATGTTTGAAATGAATTGTTATTATATGTGTATATTTGGTCTGATGAGATTGATCCTTAATCATTCAAATGAGTGGAATTTCATGGATTATTGTATGAAATCAGGATTAGGGTTCACGTTGGGAAACTGGGAAATAAATAGGTTGTATCATACCTATGATTAGTGAATTGTTTTATAGAATTTATGTCAATATGAATACAGTATGAATTCTGCCATATACGAGCCTGTGAAATCGTGTTTCTATGAAGGTGGGTACTGGAATTGGGAATGTTTGGGGTGCGTTTTAGTGCAGGAAAAATTTGGACAGAACCAGATATGCATGCACCGCCTGGCGGTGCATGAACTACCGCCAGGCAGCTTGTTAGTACAGTCTGTTTTGGTGGTTTTGTATGGGTTTTGTGTCATTAGGAATTTAATTAGCGAATTATTATGTGTATGACTAAAATTAAGCAGGTAAGGAGAATCTAATATAAAAGAGACTAGGGGAGTTTAAAATGAATGAAAGTGGTGAAGTGTGATATAGGATAGTGGCTGTCTCTGAATGTTTGGTTGCAGGGGATAAGTTAAATTCAGAATGTATGCTAATTTGGTAAGAGTGATATGGATTGGTGTGTTAGGATATGGATAGTGCAATTTTTCCCTAGACATGGGTTTTGTGTGGTTATGGTTCATTATTAAATGTGTAATATTGACCAAATTATGGTGACATGAGTCCATATAAATATTAGATTTTGTGATCATAAGACTGAGAGTAATTGGAGTGCTTGTGACATGTTTAAAGTGGCAAATGAAGGAGAGTATGTGTGCATGATAATAAATGATTTGATGGTATGCCTAAATGGGTGTGATGTAATCTAGTTATAGATTTATGACTGGAAAACTATACTGGTGCCATGATTTTAAGTGTTGTATGTTTGGGGTCCTTTGGGATCTGTTTAAAGTGCCAAAAACCAGTAGCATTGCGCTACTGGTATGGCGTCAAGCGGCGTGGAGCGAGCCACCATGCAGTAGGGTCTCAAAACAATGGAAGTGGCCACTGTCATCACGAGGCACCTGGTGGCAGGGAGGCGTCCGCTAGGCGGTGACGGAGCAGTGAGGCTCCTGTATTGCGCTTGGCGCCTGGCGGTGTGAGATGCCCGCCAAGCGATCTGGAGCCAGATTTCGCCTAGCCGCGCGAGAGGCGCGCCAGGCGGTTTTGGTGCAGTGTTGATGCGCAAGGAGGATTTTTACACGACTTTAGGTGATCTTCATGATGCGATACTTTGGTTGGGGGCCCAGTTACGAGTGCATCTTGTATTGGGGTAACATGTGGCCACTCTAGGTTGTAGCCTGGTGGTTTAGGAAGTCCAATGGAGTGTGCGAGTTGTGGCTCGTACGATGAGATTTCAGATGATTTCCCTCTTCAGTGCATTTGATAGAGTTTTGGTAGTCTGGGAACAACTACGAACTTAGGTTCGTTTTGGGGAGGTCCACTTGGTGTCGCGGTGAGATGACGTGGCAAAGTTATTCCCACGTATGGACTATCAGGTGGTGGTCTGTAGTCGGAGGGGCGAGTAGACACTCGTGCAGCAAAGATTGATCATTGATCTCACCTAAAGGGTATAGAAACGATAGACGACTAATGCAAGTGTTAGAAGTGAGGAACTAAGGAAAAAGGGAAAAATACTAACTTGGGTTATAATATTTGGGTAATATATTCATTATGTTATTTGTTTGGTTTATTTAAATGAGCTCATCCTATTTGTGTGTGTTTGGCGATGATCATGTAACTTATTACATGGGAGCAGATGTTGATGCAAGTGAGCAAACAGATGCATAGAGATGGAGTGGGGGATTACTATGGGACAATTTACTAAGTTTTTATGGAATTTCTTTTGTAACGATTTGTTTGGATGTTTTGGATTTGTAAAGATTGAACACTATGGTTTTAATTACTATTGAAGCGACTTTTGAAGTTTTAATTTCTCGCGTTTTGGTAAAGTGTTGATAATAAATGAGGTAGTTTTTATTGAAATTTATTTATTTTATTTTAATAAGTAATTTTCGGATAGGACGTTACATCAAGCATGGTGCAACGACGATGGCACGACAGGAAGAGGCGAGTTGCAGCAGCATTTGCGTTGGCTGCTGCAGGTCTCACGAGCAGTCTTGGTGCAGTAGTGGTGGTTCCGACGTGAGCGCGACGATGGTGGCAACTTGATGAACGGAGTGGACGAGGCAAAGTACAGGTGTGGATGTGGTGGTTTCGTGTGGTGGACGGCGTCGAGCATAACAGTTTCGTGCGAGAAGATGGTGGCAACATTGGTGCAGGTGCTACCGAAGGTGCTGGACTGTTCCGACGAGTTACAGGCACAAAATATGCAGGTCTCGCGAGCTCGAGTGGTGTGGCAATGGAGGTTCCGACAACGTGATGATTGGAGAAGATGGAGGCGTGAAGAAGAAGAAAAGAGGTTCGTTTTGAGCTGCAGTAGATGACATAGATGATGACGCAACGAAAAAGGGGTGAGTTGCAATGGTGGTCGGACGTTGTGGTGGCTGTCGTGGAGGGTGGCGGCTGCGACATGGTAATGGTGAGAGAGAAGGAAGATTAGGGTTAGGGTTTTTGATTGTGTGAAGAAGAGAAGGTGATGAGGTGTCAAGTTTTAATTGGTTATTTTAGTGAGTGGAGGAATGCCACGTGGCATGATCTGATTGAGTGCAGTTTAAGTGGTAGGAGGGGTTCAAATTAATAAAAAGTAGGGGTAGAACATATTTAGATGACAAGAGGGGTGTGTAAAATAAAAACTGGAGGTGCAATTAGCTCCTGAAATATTCCTTCCAGAATTAGAGGGCCCAATGGCAGGAGGGGTGTGTAAAAATGAAAATTAGGGGTGCATTTAGCTCCTGAATTATTCCTCTCCAGAAATTCTAATTTTGGACCTATTTTGTAACTTGAAATATTCCAAATTCACACTCTTAAGAACCTAAATTAGATTCAAGTTGCATTATTAAACGTTAGAATATCCAATAATATATTATACAACTAAAATCAATTCTTAAGTGCAAAAATGATATTAAATCCCCAAAAGTTAAACACTTAATGAGGGCAAAAGTTCGAACTCATCACACCCTCTAGGCGGCTTGGAAGTGGAACGTGTCTGGCGTCTCGTGAGTAGCGCCAGGCGATATTGCTGCAGCAGAATCATGTTTTGCTCGTTTTGATGTACGTGGTCTACAAGGCTTCTAGGATATCTTAAAGGTCGGCTTGTTGGTGTTCCTTAAGTGGTGGCTCGGAACATATCCCTTGAGTTGTGGCTCGGGATGGCGGATTACGAGGATCTCTTGAGTTATGGCTTAGGTTGGCGAGTGTTGCCGATGTGAGTGTCCACGTAGCGACGTGTACGAATGGGTCCAGTTAGATAATCCTCCTCAATAATTAACTGATGAGTTTGGTAGTCTTGGGACGTTACAAATGTTATTTGTATTGGAAACTCCACCTAACGAGTTTGAGTTACATTATATCGTAATAAAGTTTTAATTTTCCTCTGTTTTTGGGAATATAAGTTATAATAAATGAAGTTTTATTATTTATTTCTTTATTCTATTATTTAAATCCGTAATATCCGGTCGAGATGTTACAGTTACAGGCTCCACCAGAGGCATTACCACTTGAGCTAAGGAGTCCTTAGTCTTATCTTATGCACCAATCACCTTTGGAAAATAATGTTGTTGTATTTTTGTGCCAATTGTTTTCTCCCCAACAAAAATAACATTGACATCCTATTGTAATCATTTATAATTAGACATGATGTTTTGATGATCAAATGTTATCAAACAGTCTGATAAATGACAAAGCTACATTTTGTGAGATTCATAAAATCACTCAGCTATAATAACAACACATGTTTAAAGGTTCATATAATATATTCACATAGCACTTAGAGTGTTTGTTATCATTAAAATTGTTAAATGGTTTACATGGATTGGACCATCTGATAGGGTTCTCAAAATTAGATGTATCGTCTTAAGAATAAATGTTTTTAACTAGTTATTTTTGTCCATCCAAAGTTTGTAAAAGATTTTTTTTTCTAATTACTCTTCTTGATACCCTATTAACGATATATAGTGTAATTTTGAGGGTTTCTACCTAGAGTGGCTAATTATACCCCTAATGTGTCTTCAAGTGTTTTATTTCATCCATCAACTACACAATTCATAGTGGACGTACTTGACCTAGTCTATTATGGGACGATATCACCTATCTTTTTAGGAATTTAACAATTGCTCTTAGTCATTTTCACTTGAATCATCAAATACCAAAGTATTTACCATCATGTGATTGTAAAATTTTAATTCTTATGAAAAACATATCAAAATACACGAAAAAACGATTGTGTTAGTTTTTAAATGGTTGAAATGCCAAGAAGAAGGGGGGTTTGAATTGGCTAGGTAAAAATTTAGGCTATATTTAAAGGCTAAAAACCACCTTTGATTGAATCAATTCGATCACCAAGTTAGAATGCAAAAGCTATTGGACAATATACTTTCAATCGGTCAAAACACAGAGTTAATCGATTGATTTTACTAGACAAATTTTGTACTGGTATAATCAACCGATTAAAATAGAAAAACAGTCGACTGAAATATTGGGAAAAATGCAAAAATGCAGATTTGAGTTTTAAACCAGGAACAATGCACAAGAATGATCAAGACAAGTTCTAATTGATTATGCAAACATGCTCAATGATGCATATGTCATGAAAACACACAAGAACATGAAAAAGATGATTTAAACTCAAGTTCTTTAAATTTTAAATGATTATGCAAGAGAGAAAAGTTATAGAAAAGCTTGGTTCACAAGATTTTTATACTGGTTCATTCAAACCTGAGCTATATCCAGTTTGTCAAGGCAACCCAAGCCTGACTTGCACTATTTCAAGAGATTTACAAATTTTTACACTCTTACACTTTCAAAATAAGCAAAAACCACACACAAGACTCTTGAATCACACAAGAACCACACCAACACAGCAAGAACCCTCTTGCAGACCTGAAAAACCACTAGGCACACACATAAAGCTTGAGAAAGATCAAACCTTAGTGGTAGCACAACCCAACCTACCACAAACCACCTTCTCCAAGCTTCAAACACAAGCCAAAAGCACCAAGAATTGATCCAAGATCAATCTTCAACAGTTGCAGTCTGAATGATCACGAAAGAGAGAGTTTTTCCAAGTTTCCAGAACAATTTCACGCTAAAAAATGATCAAGTTGTCTCTCTTTTGATAATAACAAATCTTATAGTTAAACTGTTACGAATCTCAACAGGTTGATTTCCAAATCAATCGGTTGATTTCACTTGACTTAAGTGAAATCAGTCGATTAAAAAATAAATCAACTGATTGAATAAGTCACAGTTTAAGACTACTGCAGCCAACCTTTTAACCTGTTGAAAAACCATTCAACAGATTAAAAGAGATATTTTAAATTGTTGAAAAACCATTCAACAGATTAAAAAACACAAGACCAAATACATCAAATTAATGCTACAAGGTCTACAATATGAATTACAAACATCAAATACACTTTCTTAATGATTTATCCATGTGGAGAACACACGTTCTAGCCTTGATCAACATGAATACCATCAAATCTCCTTATCTTCATCAATGTAGGCTTGATTCCAATGGTAATGGCTTCTAAGTAGTTCAAATTGAAGTATACTTTAAAATTTGTTGAGATTCTCACAATGTATCATCTAATATCAAGTAGTTAGACAATAGTTTTAACTCGATAGAGTCACTATAAAAAATCTCTTGTAAAAATTAATTTATTGTCATAAAATAAAGTTGATAATAGAGAGAAGAAGAATGAGGAAGAAGAGAGCATAAAAGAGAATGCAAACTAATTTATGTGTGTATTATTACTAATAGAAAAGTCTTATTTATAGAAAGGTTAAAATACTTCGTTGGTCCTCATTTTTGTACCAAAATCTCAATTTGGTCCTCGTATTTTTATTAGTCTCAATTAGGTCCTCATTTTTGTAAATTAGTATTAATTAGGTCCTTTCCGTTAGTATAAAACTAACACTGTTAAGTAGGTGCCACGTGTCAGCTCCTCATTTTTTTGATTTTTTTAAAAAAATATTTATGTCACGTGTCACGTCTGTAGTGTGCCACATGTCAATCTAATATGGTGACACGTGTCAAATTATTGTATGAATCTCAATTTGGTCCTCATATTTGTTAATTTGATTTGACTTCAGTCCCAAATTTAAAAAAAAAAATTTAATTTCATGTGCTCCAAATTTAGACCAAATTTAATTTTTATATAAATGTAATGATGATACTTTTATTACAAGTGATATTTCTATTACATATTTTTAAAAATATTTAATTTATTTAAATTTATATTTTACATTAAACTTTATTTAAATTTTATTTTAAAATTATAAATATATAGATTAATAAATTTATATTTGAAATATTTGTATAACATTCTATATCAACAATATTTTAGAGTTGGCTTAAAAATAAAAATTTTATAAATTCAAATCTAAAATTTTAATATTAAATACAATTAATATTATTAAAATATTTAATAAAAATATCAATTTTAATAAAAATAATCATAACATTATATAAAAGTAAAATTTGGTCTAAATTTGGAGCGCCTAAAATTGAAAATTTTTAAAAAAAATTGGGACTCAAATCAAATCAAATTAACAAATGTGAGGACCAAATTGAGATTCATACAATAATTTGACACGTGTCATCATATTAGATTGACACGTGGCATGCTATAGATGTGACACTTGGCGTAAATATATTTAAAAAAAATTAAAAATAAAAAAAAAAGAAATTCAAAAATTCAAAAAATTCAAAAAAATTCAAAATAAGGAGGAGCTGACACGTGGCACCTACTTAACGGTGTTAGTTTTATACTAACGGTAAGGACCTAATTGATACTAATTTACAAAAATGAGGACCTAATTGAGACTAACAAAAATACGAGGACCAAATTGAGATTGTAGTACAAAAATGAGGACCAACGGAGTATTTTAACCTTATACAAATGTAACCCAAAAAGGATAAGATAAATCATTGAGCCACCACTTGTGAACAAATATCGAGTTTGTGATTAACCATTATGAGGATATGATAAATAACTTACATCTACATAACTCATTAGATATGATTTTGAATCATTTGGATAAAATAAGCTCATGTTTTACTCTAGGTTAATATCTTCTTGTAAGTGAAGAACTATATCTTATTTAACAAGTTTATAGCAAATACTATATAAGGTCAAGTATAATTAGCAAGATACATTATTACTCCTATAGCATTAAGATATGATAGTTTTGGACAAAGAAGTTCTTCATCCTTTTCTTAAGGGTCTAAAAGAGCCTTCATCAACATCTAACGACCTCACAACCATTGGAGTCATAAAGGATGTGACTTGTCTATATAGAACCTTTTAAGTACCTTCATTATATAAGTCTCTTTATGTACAAAAACCACTTTGTTTAAATACTCAATTTATAATCCCAAACAAAACTTTGTCCTTCCAAAAACCTTCATCTCAAATTCTTTCTTTAAGCAATCAAATTTCTTTGCCTTTGTGAGCTTATTAGGACTTCTAACAATGTCTATATCATTTACATAAACAATAATTATGCAAATTCCTTTTGTGATCTTTTCATGTAAATACAAGGAAAAATAAGATAATTTCTAATACCTTTCTTTTAACAAATACTCACTAAGATGGTTATACCACATACGTCCTGATTACTTTAATCTATAAAGGGATTTGTTCAATTTTATTGAATAATCCTCTTTAGAATTTTCTTTATTGGTCAAATGAAATCCTTCAGGGAGTTTCATATGAATATCATTCTAAAGAGAATCCTACAAATAGGTTGTAACAACATCCATTAGATTAGGGGTGTCAAATTGAGCTAACTCGACTCACATGGGTTGGCTCATCACGAGCTGAGCTAAAGAAAGGTCAGCTCAACCCGACTCACTTTTTGGTGAGCCAGAAATTTTGTAACCCTGCCCGACCCACCATGGCTCACTTACGAATGTTTTTTTTTCAATTTATTTTATATATTTATTGTATTATTACAATCAGAGTAAATTGACTTAATTTATTTTTTATAGTAGTAAAATCAAATTGTTCACTTAATTCACAAAATATTATTATAAAGATAATAGTTAAAGATTAAAGTATAAAGATATATAACTTGAGAAACAAATTAATTAAACATTCAAACTATTCAAATATTGTTCAGCAACATTCTAACATTTAAAAATATGAAATTGTGAACTTATATAATTAGAAATAGTAAATAACTATAACAAAAAAATTGTAAAAAAATGTTGGTGGATTAAATGGGTCAACCCACCCTCAATTCGGCTTGAACCCATTTAACCAGTGGGATAAGTGAGTCGGGTTCAGTTCAACCCATTTTTGCAAAAACTGAATTTTTCTCAACCCAACCCAACTCGAACCCGTGGTGAGCCAGGTTGGCTCAGATGTTAGAACTCATTTTTACATCTCTACATTAGATGTATATGCAGACCTTCTTATGCAGCTAGGCTAATCAAATACCGAAATGTTGTTGCATCAAATACTAGTAAATATGTTTCTTAAAAAATTAATACCAGATTTTTGTGAAAAACCTTGAGCAACTAACCATGTTTTGTATCTAACAATTTTACCTTTCTCATTTTACTTTTGCGCAAAAATATAATTGTAGCCAACGTGGTTTACACCCTTTGATGTGCGAACTACAAGTCTAAAAACCTTTCATTTAGCAAACAAATCTAATTATGCTTCTATTGCATCTTTCAATTTTGGCCAATCATTTCTTTGTCGACAATATTCAATGGTCATTAGTTATTGATTCTTGTTGTCACTCATAACATTCATCATTATATTATATGTAAAAGTCTCGTCAAAACCACAAATCCATATCAAAACCCCTATTTCACATTCTTACACATAATATGTATATTTTAATATATCATTAACTTAAAAGATATCCATTTGTAATATATGTATAATATGTATAATATTGATATTTGAATATCTCCATTCACATTTCTATAACAATTACTACAGAGGATCTTTATAATAATAAATGCTCTCATCATACATTCATTTCACATATACATTCTATAATACAAAAGAAAAATTGATTCTTATACTTATACATAATATCAACATTAGACATGCATATTTTATACAAATATATATATATATATATATATATATATATAGTAAAAATACCATAGAAAATTCATCTTAAAAATTAAACTATAATAAAATTAAATTAAAAAAATTATCACTTAGAGACTTCTTCTACCATTTTATGAAAAGAAAAGAATTTATCTCTTAACACTCCCATCATCAATTGAGGTAATCAACGTTTTCATCTGGTTTAGCAAAGAAAATAACAATATAAAGTGGCACCCATATGGCTCTAATAAAAATCAACATCTTCATAAGCAATGTGTGTTTCTTTGTTCTTTTCCTTCTTTTTTGTTTAAGATGCTTTGGTATACTACGTGTACAACTAAAGTGACATTTACCACCATAATGATAACTTCTATTTTCATCTTATTTGTTATTATTTTCACCTTTTTCACATTATTGTTCCACTTCTGATGATGAAATGTCTATTTTAAATTCCTTTATGACAATGTCCACAACTATGATCCTTGCACGGCCATAACCATAACCAAGGCTAAGACTATGACAATGAAAATATGAATCGTAGATGTTATTGCATTCACTTTTGAGAATGGAATAGAACTAGTTGGACGAGTCGTATGATTTTTCATCAAAAACTCATTATTTCGTTTGACCATTAGAAGGCATAAAATAAATTCAAAATATTTTTCAAATCCTTTTCCATGATATTATGTTGCAGGAAAAAATTAGTTTCTCAATTTCTTTATTTATTTCTTTATTGGTATCACCAAGACCCATTGCATGTAAATGTATTTCAACATCTAATATCCAATATAAGTAATTCTTCATCGTAATATCAAGGGCCACAAATTCAAATTTTTCAAAGTTTGACATGTGTAGAACTAGCACATAAAATAATAATAATAATATATAATAATAATAATAATAATAATAATAATAATAATAAGACATAAATGAAAATTCATAAAGTCAAACAATTCTTATTAAAAAAATATAAGATAAAATTCTTAATGAAGAAGGGATTAAAAAAAAGTCTAGATTGAGACACGCAAAACATTGTCTTTAGAGAGAAAACACTCCTACTAACGCTCAATTGATTAAAGTATCGTGTTGATAACGTGTTAAAAAATAAAATTAATAATAGAGAGAAGAATCAATAAACAAATATTTATTCAAAACATTTATAAATTTTTCATTTCTTTATTAAGATGTAATAAGATATAGTGTATTAAATGACATTATAAATATTCATTTATTTATTAAAATGGCTTGTAGATGATCACAGAGAAAATATCTATAAATAAATAACGAACTTTAGAAAAAATAAAAATTTAAATATTTGATTTGATAAAAAAAATAACTAAAATTGTGTTTTTTTTAAATACAATAGTAACTACAACAGTAAATTTTGTAAAGAAAAAAGAAAAAAATTATATTAAACTAAGCCAAATAATCAAGAGTATGTATACGTACAGAGCAATCACAAAATCTATAACAATATATAAAGGAATTTCTCTTTTTTGTCCACATTTCAAAATATCAATTTTACCCTTTAAATATAATAATTTATTAAATTTTTAAAATTTGACCGTTACTTTTATAAGTTTTTTATAAAATCGGCTATCTCTCCTTCTTCTCTTTTTTTCTTTATTTATCAATGATTATTCTGTCATCTGTTCTGATATATTTCACTTTAATTTTAGTTTATATATTAACTTAATAACATTACAATATTATCACATACTAATATAATATCATGTATATTTAAAAAATGCATACAACACTATCTGCTAGTATATTAAATTCAAATTGATATGCACAATAAAATAAATTGTTACAAGTAATGGTTTTTACCATTGACGCGATAACACAATGGGAATAACAATGCCGACAGTGTTTGTATTTTTTGTCAACAACAGCAATGTAAAGTAAAATAGGACTACAACAAAAATTTATAGTTTCTTTTTCTTTGTGGATTTATATGATCAAAACTTTTGTTTCTATTTTGTATATTGAGATTACTACCTTCGGTATATATCTTTTATATATATATATATATATATATATATATATGATGTTTTTATTTTTTTTTAAAAAATAATTACATAGTACAATCGTCTGATAGATAAAGCTTCCCACTTTAAAATGTAGCAAACATTTAGTATTCTCTTACTTCAGTTCCTAATTCATTTAAATTCTGTAAGTTTTGATTTTTATTCTTGTATTTTTTTATTTCATAAAATTTGAAATTATTTTTTTAATCTTTGTAGAATATATGAATTTAGATTTTAGATTCTATAAAAAATTTTATTTTTAAATTTCATTTCTTTAAAATTTTAAATAATTATTTTTATTTCTAATGTTTATTTTAAAATAGATAAATAATATTGATTTTACAAATTTAAAATATATTTTAAATAATATATACTAACATTATATCACAAAACTAATATATACTATTTGAAATTATAATTTGACTTTTTTAATTCAATGCATAAGTAACTAATTAATATCATATAATGATTGAAAGAGATAATAGTTGATTTTCAAAAATGTAAGAACAAAAAGGAATCTCCATAGATCAAAATCAAAAGCTACCTCAACCTCATTTTATAAAAATAAAAATATATTTTAATTCAAAATTAAAGTAACAAAAAGTGAAAGAAACAGAGACAAAACGGTAATCTAACTTCTATCATATCAACAGATTCAGATAGACAAGCAAGAGCACTATCTTTGTCTTTCTCTTGCTTCTTTCTTCTTTTTTTCATTTGTCAACATGCACTTCTTTAATTCTAACGGTAGTTTTTTTTTTTCTTTTAAATTTGGATGATTTCATTGTCTAAAACCTTTGGCTTTGTATGGTGTCACCCACTTGAGTGAAAATAAAGAGACTAAAGGTCAATCGACCATAGAGAAGCAATCCCATGAGCACACATCATAAATTGTTGAATGGAGTATTAATCGGGATTTTCAAATAAAATCAAAAGTATTCAAATTTATAGATATTGATCCAAATTAATAAGTAAAATGATTTTTTATGTTTTTTCATAAGAACTTATGCAGACAATTTATTTTGGGCTATATCTTCTAAACTTGTATTTTCTTTTAAGGAATAAAAGGTGTTGTCTTATAACTGAAAATACGATGTCGTACTACCAACAAAAATAAGTATTTTTTCATTCAATAAATCAAGTCATAAATCTATTAAATTTGAAGCCCAGATGAATGGCATGATTAACACCACTTTAGTGAGATTGCCTCATCTTTTTTCCAATCTATCATTCTCATTTGTAACAACACTATTTTTAACCTAATGTATTGCATTAAATAAGCTATAATCATTCTTGTAATTCTGCTAGCAATACAAACAAAATATGGTTATCATGTCTTTTAGAGTATTGTGCATAAGAAGTTTCTTGGCAACATTTTTATACATATTTACGATAGGATCTTATTAACACTTTTCTAGCGCTCTGTCTTCTATTGGTTTAAATTTAATGAAATTTACCAAAACTAAGATAGAGTGAAAGTTGTGAAGCTTAACGAATCAATTTTAGTTACTATGAAAGGAGTGTATAAGAATGTTAAAAAAAAAAAAAAACAATGGTAACATTTATCTTCAAGGTGCTGCAAACGAAGAACAAAACGTCATTATCATCTCCTTACCAAAACAATTAAAGCAGTGAAAAATACGAAACAACCCTGCAAATTCAGACCTCCACAATGAAAATAAGCCAAAAGTTCATACCGCTGCAAATTCTCTTCCCCTTGACTCAACCCCTCAGTTCCCAAATTAAAAGAAAAAAAAACAAAGCACGAGCCTCAAAAACGACATAGTCGAGTGGGCCACGGCGTAGGAGAGAATGTAAAACACGGAAAAACAATAATAAATGTCAGAAAGAACAGTGGGTACTCTTACAAATGCAAACCAAAGACGGCTTCTTTCAAACGACTCTCACTGTTTTTTCACAAAGTCAATATTTCCCACCGCTTCCTCTTTCCTTCCTCTCTCTCACTCAAAGTCACAATCTTGTACCTTTCTTTTCGCTATAAATTCAATGATCCCATCAGAACAGACACTGATTTTCCACACTCGCGGATCGGTTTCACATTAGCAGAAAGAAAGAGAGAGAGAAAAGATGGAAGTGGAAGTGGTGGTTCCGGTGGACTTCAACTTCGACAGCAACTGCTCCTCCCCATTCATCACCGCTCCTTCCAGCCCCCAACGCTTTGGTAACAACGCCAACTTCTTCTTCAGCGCCCCCACCAGCCCCACGCGTCCTACTCCCTTCTTCTTCCACGACTCTCATTCCTCCTCTGTTCCCTTCCTCCGGGAACAACAACAGCAACAACCCCAACCTAATGCCAACCACGATGATTTCGAGTTCAATTTCACCGGACACGTCGACAGACCTTCTCTCTCCGCCGACGAACTCTTCCACGCCGGAAAGATCCGTCCCCTCACGCCGCCCCTTCCCTCCCCTTCTCCCGTGACATCTCCGGGCAAGAACAAGAACAGGGAAGAAGAAGAAGAAGAAGAAGAAGAAGAAGAGAAGAAGAAGAAGAAAGTGCGAGGGAGGGAAAGAGTTTCGGTGTCTGGTCGCAGAGGAAGTAGTAGGTCCTTGTCTCCGCTGAGAATCTCCGACATTATGAGCGACTCCGAGGAGAAAACCGTTCCTTCCCCTACAAGCAACTCTAAATTGTCATTCTTGTCTTCCATTCCCTTCACCAGAAAATGGAGGATTAGAGATTTTCTCCTCTTCCGAAGTGCCTCTGAGGGAAGAGCCACGGACAAAAACCCGCTCAGGAAATACGTGATTCTCTCCAAAAGCGAAGATGTTCGAAACTCCAGCTTCCGGTCCGCCGAGAGTTCCGGTTCGGTCTCCAAACGCCGCGGCCCGGTTTCGGCCCACGAGTTGCATTACACGGTGAACCGGGCTGCGTCCGAGGAGATGAAAAAGAAGACGTTTTTGCCTTACAAGCAGGGTTTGTTGGGCTGCTTGGGCTTTAACCCTGGTATGCATCACATTTCTAAGGGTATGGGGTCTTTGACGCGTTCCTAATCAATTCAAATATATCTCCTTTGGATTTTCTTTGCTCCATTTTCATATTGTTCTCCTCTTGTCCGCAAAAACACTCAAATTTGTACCAAAATAATTTTGCCATTCACACCAACATATCATACCTTACTCTCACTTCTCTAATTTCTCACTCTTAAATCATTCAAACAAACCAAAATAAAATTATACTATAGAACAAATTAAAACGCATTTTATCATATTTAGTGAGACTATATATTTTTTATTTAACCGGGATTGTTTTTATTATTAAGTTTAAAAAAGTTAAGAGTATCGAGGTTTGCGAAGAAGACATTGAATATGATGGGATGGTGTTGGTTGCATTGATGGTGATTGGTATAAACTGAGAATGGTATATGGAATATGGTTAGCGAAAAGAAAGAAGATAAAGCATGGACGTGGAAAGAATAGAAGCATGATATAAGAAAAGGAGGAAGCTTTTGGTGTGATAAGAATGATTAGCGTTTGGAAGAATGATGGAAACGGTGTTGTACAGTGTAAAGCGTGTGGTTGAAATGGGCACCCACAGTGAAACAAAAGTAGCAGTGAAGGGCCAGATACCGAACTTGAGAGTATTTTTGTCCATCTCAATCATCCACACCTCAAATTGGAATCACAAAGCCTAATTATGTGCCGGGTTTTTGAATAAACACAAAACCAAATGCTACATCTATTTTCGGTTAGTTTTAGCGTTATTTGTAGTTATTCATTAAAATCATCACTAGATGTATGACAAATTTAGTTCAGTGATTTCAGTGGAGCCTAATTCAGCGCAAACTAATATTCCAATCCGAGTTTCGTTACTAGTACTCACTGGACAATTTAATAATTTTCAGCCTTCTCATCATCGCTTCTCTTCTTCTATATGCTTTAAAGAGGAAAATATATGTAAGAAATAAAATAAGAACAATAATTTCTTGCTCGAAGAAAAAAGAAATAAAATTATTTGATTTAAAAAACACTTTTCTGGTTTACAAAATTCCAAATATTTTATTATTTATTATTTTCATGCTTAGTTATTGATATTATTATGGTCATTTACTTTTATAAAACGCTCTAGTATTGAGAAAAGCGTTTGGAATTTTGAGAGCATGGGATTGAAACACGTGGCATTATGGGTTATAACCTGCAGACAACTGATCGCCGTAAAAATTTTGTGTATATTTGTATTTGTAATTTAATTAAGGAAAATGATATATTAACGACCATTTGACAACTTCTCTTACAATGTGACGTGGCATATGTTTTTTAATTTTTTTTAATTTTTATGCTGGCTTTTTGAAAGAAAGTGGGAGGAGACAAAGTAAAAAGTGGGAGTGAAAATTGGAAGAGAAAAAATAGAAAGCAGAAGTGCTAATGGTTGAACTAAAAAGCACCATGTTTGTCGTCTTCAACTATTGATGTTCGTCTTCAACTGCCATTCTTCATCTTTATCCCCTATTTTTCTAAAAACCCCTCTTTTTCCTCTTCGTCGTAACAATGTGGGTTTACCCATTAGACGAAAGCTTCGACGGTTCGGCGTTTGTATCCATTGGGTGGAAAGGAGAGATTTTTGTTGTTGTTTGTAATGTCGTCATCGTTGTAGTGACGTAAATTTGTGGGTTTTGTCTTTATGGTGAAATCTAATCGGGGTCGCTTCTTCGAAAGGTGCGTGGTAGTAAGTTGTATTTATTTTTGCATATTGATAGTGATTATTTTTTGTGTAAAAAGCAAGACCGAAGATGGGTTTTTGTTTTGAACGTGGGTTGTTGAGGTTAGGGTTAAGATTCTGTGTTCTTATTTTGGTTGTTGTTATTTCTGAAATGCTTCCGCTTACATTTTTCTTGGATTAAGTCAGTAAACTGTAAATCCACATATGTGCTTACTTAAGACTTAATATCTGCGAACCTATGTTGTATGATTTGTACATTAGATATCATTGGTAGTTATAATGGAGCATGAGTGATTTTGCATTTGTGACTTATTGAGTAAACTGTAAATCCACACTTAAGATATAATTACTGTGAAAACTTGCTCTATGATTTACACATTAGATATTCATGTTAGTTATAGTTGAGCAGGGATGATAATCATTCCTTGGTTTACTGAGTAAACTGTAAATCCAAATATGTGCTTACTTAAGAGTTCATAACTGCAAACCCATGGTTTATGATTTGCACATTGGTTACCCCTATTAGTTATAATTGACACATAATTGACATGTGTCTCATTAATTTCTTTTATTTAAATTACGTTTTAGGTTAAGTGAAATTGGCGTTTTGGAAGTGAGTTTTTAATGGAAGAAAGGGTTGAATTGCAAGAGAGATATGGAAGGAGGTTAATGTGTTGATGTTGGTGGTGGTTGAAGTAAATTTTGGGGATTAGGGTTTCTTGTTCTCCCTTTCAAAAAATGAAAAAGAGTCATGGATCGAAGTGTTCCACCTCCTCTTCTTCATCTTCAAAGCTCGGATGTTCAAAAATTTGTGGATATGGGGAAAGATTATTGCTTTTGAAAGCCACCATCGCGAAGAACAATGGTAGATTTTTCTAGAGATGTAGAAACTGGGCAGTAAGTATCATTTCTTGCAATGTTTAGATCTGAGGCAGTTATTTGTTCTGAATGAGTTTTTTTTTTTTTGCCATTGTAGAGATGTAGAGATCAATTGTAACATGTAGGTTGTTCATGTTTACTCTGTAATAAGTGGTGCTAAATTAAGATGTTAGTTCTGGGTTTGTTATCAGTCCATTCCATGGAAGTGTTATTTGTTATCAATTTGTGGTGAATTGTAAAAAATAACATATAAGTGTTAAAAACTTTGGCATTTGAAGATTATTTGTTATCAGTGTCTTTGTTACCAGTTCATGTACGAGTCCATTTGGGAGATGTTATCATTCCTTGTTACATATAATTGTTTAAAATTTTGGCATGAACTCGTCCATTATTAAATGGTTCATAACTTGTGTTGTAATATTCAACACACACATGTATTAATTGGTTCAATATCATATATATATATATATATATATATATATATATATATATATATATATATATATATATATATATAAAAGCTGCTCCATTAACATATCAAAGGTCCATAAACATTACAGTGGTTCAATTTCTTGACAAGTGGTGATAAAGATAAGAAGTGGTCCCCTAAAGTTGAATACAAAGCTTGATTCAAAGTTTGGTACAACCAAAATAACACATCTTCCCAAAATAAAGTTCCAATACCACTTCGAATTAAAAAAACTCCCAAAATAGCACAGCTCCTAAACTAGGTCACATGGGCTGTCATCAAGCGTTGTTTGTACTAGCTTACAAGCCTAAAACTGTTGTGGTCGCTGCAGCTTTCTTAGATCTCCTCCCTCCCCTGCTAGTTGATGGTTGTGATGTGGTGCTTATGGAGGATCTCAACCTCATATTGGTTCTCAACATTTTTGTTCTTTTTCTAGTTCTTTTTCCCTTGTCACGAATATGAAATATTGATTAGGTACAAGGCTACTATAAGTAATGTTTAATTTGATTGTAAAAATTTCAATTTTTGTACCTATGTTTTTCCAGCTTTACAACCTCTACTATTATGTCCATATTGGTTACATTTGTTGCATTTCATCCTCATAGGTTTCCTCCCTGCTTTAGAGTGACTCATGTTCTCATCTGCCTCCCTTTTTCTTAATTTCTTTGGCCTCCCTGGAGGAGGCTTAAATGATGGAGGAAGTATAGGTGTCGAGTTTGTTCTTGGCCATAATTCTTGTCCATTGATGGGTGTAATTCTTGGCCCATAGCAAACTTTGTAAGCCTCTCTCTTATAATAACGGTGGACATAATCTTGAGGTTGTTCTAATTTGTAATTTATTGCATCAATGGCATGTCTGTAGGGTATTCCTACTCATTTCCAAAAATAACATGAACACCTACGATTTCCTAGATCAACAATAAATTTCTCCATTGTAAATCCTTGGGTCACTTTTATTGGGTACATGAGGCGTACCTTTTGCTAGTCAGAAATGAACACCCACCGATTGGATTGCACATCCCCAATGTCATCCAGCAATAGACTTAGAAACCATCTCCAACTCTCCTTGCATTCATTTTCCATCACAACAAAAGGTAGAGGAAAATACTAGTCATTTGGGTCCTTTGCAACAGCCACTAATAATTGCCCTCCATAGCTACTTTTCAGGTGGCACCCATCAACACCAATGAATGGTCTGGAACCATTTTTGAAACCTTCCTTGCAACCCTCCAAGCCCATGTAAAAATCCCCAAACCGTGGCTGCAAAGTTAGTTGTGGTTGATTCACTTTAATTTTGACTGTTGTTCTAGCAGACACCCTTTTCAACTCTACTGCGTAGTCATAAAGCATGGTATATTGTTTCTGTCCATCCCCTTCTAAGACATCCATATCTAGTTGTTTTCCTTTGATTTTCCTCCACTTAGTGATCCCCACACTATAGGTCTTCTTGATGTCATCAATGATCTCATTTGTTGTCATTTTGCCTACATTTCTGAATTTCTCAACAACCACTTTAGAAACCCAATCCTTATTTGCGTTTTGATTCCCAAATACCCTGCCACAAGCATGACTATCAACCAATGTCTTGACCCTAAATGTATGGCTTCCTCCTACTTTACTATACAAAATCAGAAATCCACATTTCTTCTTGCAAACCGCCCTCATTCTTATATCATCATTTTTAACAAACATTATCTCTCTTCCATGTAGTACTGAATACTCCTTAAGAGCTTGTTTAAACTCCTTAGGCAAGCAAAACTCCATCCCAACTTTGAATTTGAAGTCCTTTCCCATATCTTCACTTTGAAAAGTGGTATACTTGTGCACAAGCTCTTCTTCACACTCAACATCACTATCTAATTCATCAGTGCTATATGTAGCATCTATGTCATGATTTTGACCTATTGAATTTGTCTCAAAAGCACCTACACCAGCACTGGCCGAAGGCTTTCTTCTTCTCCTTTCCTTAGAAATTTTTTTCCACCTTTCAAGTAGTTTTGTGATGTCTCTACGTGATTTGTTAGTGGATCCAAAACAATCATCGTCGTCTCTATGACGTTCTTCTTCACTTTCGCTCAATTCTTGAACACCACTATCATCCACATCACTTTGGTCATCCACACCAGTAGCATCCTCATTCTCAGCATCCCTACCTTGACCAACAGAATTATCCCTTCTGGCATCCCCTTTCTCAGAAAAATCAACTTCTTCCAAAATACCCTCATCCTCCACTCTGGCATCCCTTAAGTCAGCAACCCTAACTTCTTTTACAGTAGCCTCATCCTCCAATCTTGCATCCCCTTTATTAGAAACCACATCTTCTTTTCCAATATCCTCCTCTCAACTCTTGCATCCCCTTTCCCACCTTCTCGACATTCAACATTAGCCACCACCAAATCAGGCTCCTCTTCACGCCCACCCTCACCTGCATTTTATGTCCATTCAGTCACCTCAATAGGTTAAGCTGTACTCACCACACGTTCTACATAAATTTGGACCTCTTCTTTCTTTCTTTTCGCACAAGCACACAATTGCAGTGCATCATTATCTGATACAAAAGGCCTTAAATCCCTATCCATCTGACCTCTCTTTGACTTCCACTACAATTTCATCGCCCCATCGTATTTGAACTCCTCCTTCAATATAGACAACGCCTCAAAATAGAACCACCTATCAGGATCCAATTCGTGGAAAATGTGTTCTTCCCCCTCGTTGTAACGCAAAAACCTCCCCCTAAATGACTCAAATTTTCCCATGTGAAAAAACGCAACTGAGAAAGACATTCTTTGCAAAATCATAAACCCTAACTTTGTCACCCCAAACAAAAATCCCAAATGCAACCAACGATTTCAAAGCATAAAACGAAAAAACCAGTAAACCAATTGAAAACCTAAAAGAATCGAATCAAACCTTCGTATTCAGCGAAAAATCACACCACGAGATTAAGCCGTCTTCCCCAACCTTTCACGTCCTTCGAACACTATTACTGAAGAAGTAAAACCACCTTTCATAAGATTGAGTCGTCTTCCCCAATCTTTCCGCCGCGATTTGTGGTCAGTGCTATGCCGCACAGTAAAACAACATTCAAGTGGTCCACGATTGTTGTAGCTCTGGTTGTCAACAGATTTTACAATCCAAAGTAAAATTTTCATTCACCCATTTCACTTAACCTAAAATGAAATTTAAAAAAAAAATTAATGAGACACATGTCAATTATATGTCAATACAGGTGTCAACAGATATGATACTGATGTGGAACGTCGTTTGCCACGCAAGCACATTTTTAACGTCGTTCAAAAATAGGGATGAAAAATAAACGTTTTGAAAGCGCAAGGACCAAACGGTGATCAAGTTTTGAGTAGGGACCATTTACAAAATCCACTGAAACTACAGGGACTAAAAACATATTTTTGCCTAATTTATATATAAATGTTAGAGTTGGTTTAAAAATAATTTTAGAAGCATTTAATAAAAATGTCAATTTTAATAAAATATTAGTATAACATTTATATAGGAAAAAGTTTGTTTCATTTAAAGAAAATTTTGATTCAATTGAATCAAAATAACAAATTGAAGGACAAAATTGAATATAAGACATGTGAGAGTGACATGTGGCATTAACACAACATTGACATTGACACATGGTACTATCATTGCCACATCACATTGATTGTGTCACCTGACATGATAGACTTAACACGTGGACAATTTTAAAAAACAAAATAAAAATTAAAAATAATTAAAAAAAATAGAAAAATCAAAAAGTAACACAAGAAGATACAAGATATATATTTAATGTCATTGATACACTAATAACGAAAATAACTAAATTACACTAATTTTTCAAAAATTAAAATCTAATTGAAACTACAAATATTGGAAGATCAACTATTTTAATAAAAATATAGATCAAACGAGAATTTAAATCTTAATTATATTATTTCTTATCTACTTGTGCTAATATAGTTTATTAACTATTTATTTTGTTTTATTTCTCTTTATAAATCATTTCTGATTTCTATTTTATTTACATTATCTTTTTCTAAATGATTAATTTTATGTACCCTATTTCTCTAAATTCTACTTACAAAAACAAAATTGTTGCTAATGTATAGAGCTAAGTGGTATGATCCATCCAGTTCAAGCAAGTAAAAAATAAAATTGAAAAATGTTTGTTCTGAGCATTAAACAGTGATAAACTTGTGATGGCATTGTATTATAGGACCACATTCCTCGTCTGAAAAAGCAGAGCACAGCGTGGCCTTAACACACAAAAATAAAGTTAGAAAAAGTAGAACACGTAAGTGCAAAATGCTTTTTCCAATTTGGAAATCACCTACCAAGTGTCTGCTCCTAATACATATATAAGATTAGTTTTGATATTGTAGTACTTTAGAGATTTATACAATAAAGTAATGTAAACTATTAATAAACTTTAGTTAGGAATGATTTATTATACATATTTTTTTCACCTAACTTACTATTAAATAAATATTTCAAGCCTGTATAGGTTTAAATATATTTAATGTTATACTCACAGATATGTCTATTGTTCATTCTCATTTTTTTTTTAGTTTTTGCTTGTTATCCAGGAAAAATACAGTGATTTTTAATTAGTTTTAGATTGCAGAAATATTTTTTTTTTAGTTTTAGTTTGCGTTATTTCATAATAAAATATAGCAACCTTCAAAGTAAAAATAAAAAATTAACGATAAAAGCAATTATTTTTTCCAAAGAAAGAAGAGAGAAGCGATTACATTTATTAGAAGTAAAATATATTTAACCCTATCAGATTTCATGTTACATATCCAATTGTTTAGCTGGGTGAACAAAGAGAGAAGTAAAAGATGAATGAGAGAGTTTAATTGAGAAATTATTTTAGAAATTAAAATGTTTAATCGTATGACTTGAGTTGAAAAAGTAATAGCATGCTGCAATGAGTGATTGAAGCATATGATATAATTTGCAGGTAAAGGTAAAAGGAAAGTACAGATATCCATGCATGCATGTTGATGGGGTTATGCAGTTCTTTAAGAGAAAAGAAAAAGAAAAATGTCTTTTGGGAAAAGAATGAAAGAAGAGTGGGGAAGCCATGCATGCATAGCTGTCTTTATGTAAAGGGAAGTTGTGTCCATTGAAGAGGAAACCCAAATGATTATGAAGCTCTACAATTTCTTAGCTACTACCCTTTTTCTTCCCTACTTTATTATGTTTCACCAAACAAGTATTATAGGAGTATAAGTCACCATAGTGTAATATATAAAGCCATGTTAAGAGAATATTTATGCACACCATAGTCATAATACAATCATCATCCCATGGAGAAATGTATCACTTAATTAATGTATACTTTTATATGTTTAATAGTCTTGTATCATTTAGAAATTGAGCTTAAAAATAATTTAAATATATTTTTCTTCTCTAATATTCTAAACTATCCCTTAAAACCAAAATTGTAAAAAAAATTCATATTCTGAAACAAATAATATTCCAAATATAATGATTAACTCTAGAGAACAAGAACAAATAGATACATGGTTGTTGTTATTTAGCATCGCGAGAATATATTATTTATACTCTCCTTTCTTCTCTTTTATTCTTGAAAAAAAATACATCTATTTTGTCTCATCTAATAGTGAAATATTAATTTAATAATTAACATTAATTTTTATTTCATGAGCTTTTTTATATTCATTTTTTATAAATATAAAAGAAAAAAATATTATACTATGTGTTTCTTCATAACTGATTTTTAATTATGGCTTGATTATTATAATTTTTTTTAGTATTTACATCTCAATTTTTTATTAAATTTATGATAAATTATTTTTTAGTCTTAAACTAAAGGTATATTGATGAAGAATAGAAAAACATATTCATATTTTAAAACGTGATAAAAGGAAAACTATGTGTGAAGATGAAAACAAGACAGTTTCAACTATCACATATATTCTCACATATATTCTGAATCATGATACTTAAGGTTCAAAAAATTACATATGAGCCATTTTCATTGTTTCTACAACTATAATAGAAAGATCATTTTCTACAATCAAATCAAGATTGCAGAATAAAAATGGAAGAGGAATTTCTTGTCAACAATATGATTATTTAAATTGAAAAAGAACTGAAAATTTTAGTTCTGGTTCAATTATTTTAGTTCTGATTCAATTATTGATGAGTTTAAGAATATGAATGAACGAATGACAATCCTTTAGATATGTATGATTTCTTTCATAGTTATGGTTATATTAAAATTATGTATTCATTGTTGTTGATTTAGTGACAATAATTGAATATATAATTTTTTAGTGTATTATTTTGGCTCTCCCAAAAATATTAGTCAAAATTCGCCACTAAGCATCACTCAGATCTGAGGACAAATATCCTTCTCACGAGGGAGGGAATGATGGAAAACCATCCAGCCATAAAAACCATGGCTAAGAAGTTGAAGAAGATGAAGCCTCATGGAGGAAGACTCTACATTTGAATAGTGAAATACAAGGGTTTCTTCCATCCTTTTTAGTCTTGTAAAAACGTAAATAAGTTATTTCTTTAGGCCTTGGACTTCTGCCAAGACTACATTTCTTTTAGGTTGTGTATTTTGATCATTTTAGTGTGATAGCCTCAATTTAATCGATTATGTAAGTGACATAATTAATTAAATCGAGAAACATTTTACAAAGTATGCATTTTGGGTTTTCTAGCATAAGTTCTTTGTGACCAGGTCTTGGCAAGCGGATTAGGGTTTATTTGGGCTAGTTTGGGCCCCAAGGAACCCTATAACATTTTCTTGGAGAGCTCTAGCTCTCAATTTGCAACTCTCTTGTTTCTAAGTTCATTAGGATAATATTTCTCCTAGACTCTCTTCCTATACATTTTCCTCTCCTTACACATACCAACCTTCATCCAAATCCCTTCCGCTTCCATCAATCTCGTTCATCATCTTTTTCGTGGTTCAACATGGAGGAGCTTCAAGTTCATGGAGCCATTTCCATCAATCCTAGTGAGACTTATTATTTGTTGGGCCTATTATGCCACCCAATATTGATATATTTGTTGGGTCTATTGTGTCACTTGCTATTAGGTTGCTATCAGATCACCTATCAATGTCTAATTCTACGTTCAATATGTATATGTCTCGACGTTAGATGAGTGTGATGGAAATTCCACGTCAACTAGAGATAAAACAAGTTTACATTATATAAATGAAATGTCACCTTATAAGTCAATTTTATGAGATTAAATTACTTAAATCCGACTTCTTAAAATAAGATATGTAAAATAATTATATGTCTATTAATTACATGTTGATAAACTCTCACAGTAATTAAATACAATAATAAAATATCTCAACTAACTAATTGAGGAATCATGTACTAAAAAATTTAAGAGTAGATGATAGTATGTAATAGAGTGTCCAATAAAGTAAAATAATAAAATTTTCAAAATATTCTTTTTAGTTGCTCGTGACTATAAACTATATGTCTCAATAGTTCTCTTTATATGAATTGAGAATAACATTGGATACTATTGATTTAATTGATTTTTCTCCTGTTCTTTCAAATTCTTTACTTGATTTCTCTTGCTTTTATTGATATGAAATATTTGACAATCCTTTTTTCGATTTATAAAAATAACCAATTTAAAAACATAAAAGATCAAAAACAAAAAATCACTCGGTTAGCGGAGACGTAATCTAACTCTGTAAACTTATTTAGTGGTTAAGTTAAAAGTGATCAAATAAACTCTTTTAATAGACATAAAATACTATATTGAAATCTTTTAAACTTAATGTACCAAAATACTAAACCCCAAAATATAAAAAAATATATATATATATACTAAAATTAACACTTAACTTTAAAGAAACTTTTTACTCTCTTCAACTTTTTGTTTCAACGTTTACTTCTTCTACAATCATCTTAAAATTTTAAACTAAATAAATCAATCTTTTATCAGTGAAATTAATTTCAAATTTTGGTAAAAGTTCAAAACTTTAAATATGTATGGATTTATATTTTACTAATTTTTATATTTTACAATCCTTCATGTCTTTCTTTGAAAAGAGTTTGATAGTCTTTTCTATAAAACTGTTTATAGTTTCTATACAATCTTGTATCATTGCTTTTTATTAAACATTATGTTTATGTGTTTTTTATTAATAGATAATGTCAAAAATTTTAAAATTATTAATAATAAATGTATTTTAATATTTATCTATATCTATATACAAGGAGTTCTTTTTTTTCACATTTATTTTTTAATTTTCTCTTTTAAATAATTTTTTTGTTACCATTTTTATTAATTGAATTTAACTTTTTTTACACTTAATTATTTTTTAAAGAAAAAATTCTCAACAAAATAAATAAAAATCATTTATTACAAAATTATAAAAATTACTTATATTTAATTTTAAAATTTTGATAATAAAAATAATAAAAAATTTATTAGTTGAGTGTGATTTCGATAATATCTTTTGACATAAATAAAAACATTTAAATTAGTTGAGTGTTATTAATATTTGTGATTTATATTAAGAACACACCTAAAAAAAAGGTCTTATCTATTAAAAGAAATAAGAGAAAAAAAAAAAAGACAAACTGTAGTTTTGTTTAGAAGTGGGCTTAAAGTGGTTTCTAAGGTGAGATTTGCACCTCACGCTGAGGTATATTTATCTCGTGGGTGGAGTTTAGCTTTGATACCATGTTAGGAGTGGGCTTAAAGCCTAACTCAACCCCACAAAACCGGGTTGTAAGGTGACACCTCACTTATATATTATGAATTAGCCTTATCTCTAGTCGACGTGACACTTCCAACAATAATAATTATTAAATTTGAATAAAAAGATTATCAATGTTTTGATATAATATTTACTTTGAAAATGATGTTTTAATATCTATATTTTTAATTTTATTTTTATATGATATTTTTCGTTAAAATTTAATAATAAACTATACACAGTCATAATTAATTATAAAAGTAATTATAAAAATTACATATGTAATTTTTATTAAAGATTTAGTATTTATTTCATTCATATAAAACTAAAATAAAAATATATCTAAAGAAAATTTAACTCAATATGAATGAAACTCAAATAATCACTTAAATTAATCCATAATCAAAATAACTTATATGTTATTAATCTAATAAATTAAATCATGAAACATAATTTTTGATAATTAGAATGGATAAATTAGATTGGATCCAACTCCAAGAGAACACATGGTCTTACCTAATTAAGAATATGAGGTAGTAAGCAAAGTCTTAGTAGCTTATACCAAATAAATGGTATTTCATTTTCTTAGTAGAATTTGGAAACCTTCAAACATGAGCTGGAAGCAGAGGCATCACCATAAGCCGAAATCATTGACTTCGTACACATTTTAACATGCCAACAACTCACACAATTCCTCATTTTATTTTATTTTATTTTATTTTTTCGCTACACAAACTATATAAAATACTAAACCTCAAATATCACATATGTCATGTCAAACAAGTCATTCGCACTCATAATTAAGATCCTATCCTACATTTGAATGTGTCATAATGAACTGTTTCCTAATCTTCTATTAATAACTCAACAATAATTTGTGATTTTGGTTCAGTGATACCACTGATTAATGTACAACATTGTCTTTAGACGTGGAAAGAAAAATGGACAAACACATTACATAATCATACATGAATAAAATATCGATAACATTAAACTTAAAAGCTTTAAAATATGTTTTGAATTTTTAAATGTTACAAATTTAACATTTAACATAAACTTCTTAACTTCGAGTGGTTAAATATATAATTCATTTATATTATTTATGAATAATATTTTGAGGTATTTTCATATCGGTAGATGTATAAATATTCAAATTTGAAATTTGAATAAAATTTCGTTTAAGTATGGTTGAGTCTACGTAAACTAATTTTAACAAATTTTGAAAATTATTATATAATACAAGAAAAAATAACTTGAAGAAAAAAATAATAATAATTGTTATGAAAATTTTATAGAAAACATGTCAAAGTAATTATTAGTCTTTAAACAATAAATAATTATATTATATTATATTATAAAAATTAAAATAAAAATAATAATTATGAATAAAAAAATAATTTTTTATATATAATTATAGATAACTTAGCATAAAACTCAAGCTTTTATACGTACAAATGATTATTGATTTTTTTTTTCTTTGAGAAATTAATTCAAACTATTTAGTAGTATCTTGTTACAAATTTATATCTTGTTTCAGTATAGTTTTGCCATTTAAAATTATTTTTTATCTTTGTTTTTCTTTAGTTTTGTCACGTCTACTGTAACTTTTCTTTTAGTACTTTTTTAAGTTTATCATTAAAGTTCTTCAAGTTTTAGCTTTTAAGTTTTTTATTTATTTTTACCTCTTAAGTCACTTAGTAGAATTGTTTTTATTTTATTTTGTACCTTACTTCACGTTTTTGTCTTATATGTATTTTATTATTGTGTGGATGAATAAAGTAATATATATATATATATATATATATATATATATATATATATATATATATATTTTTTTTTTCTTATGTTCTTTCTGTTATATGTATTTTATTATTGTGTGGATTAATAAAGTACTATATATTTTTTTCCTTATGTTCTTACTGTTATATGTATTTTATTGTGTGGATGAATAAAGTACTATATCTTTTTTTCCTTATGTTCTTACTGGAATATGGAGGATGGAACTTTGGAAAGGTGAATAAGGTTCAAGTGATGATTTGAATATTTCCTTATGTTTTTAGTCTTTTTTTATAAAATAGATATATTAATGAAAAATAAAATAATAGATTTAAATTTTTTTTCAAGTGATAAAAAGAGATATTCATAAAGATGAAAACAAGATAAATTTACTTATTTGTATATTTTCAAACATGATACTACTTTTTTACCCATTTCTTAATCTTTATAGGTGGAGATTTCTTATTAATTTTTTGGAACTTATACCAGAAAAACGTTCTCAAAAGTATTATTCAATGAGGGAAAGAGATGAAATTAAAAAAGTTTATTTAAAATGGGTTCTATATCAAATACAACATCAAAACTGTAATTTTTTTTAAAGAGAAACATACGTTGAGATTTCAATACTAAATTATATATATATTTTTGTTATATTAGTGACAATGATTAAATATATAAATTTTGAGTATATTATTTTGGCCCCTTCAACCATTTTGATCAAGATCCGCCACAGCTTATGACGTTCATCAGTAAGAGAGTTTTGAGTTTTGATTTATGAGTGTATGAGTGAAATTAAGGGAGTGTGTCATTCCTGAGAAGAATAACATATATCTATAAGATTTCTGGACCTCTATAGAATCTGTTACAAAATCTTGAATATCAATAATAATAAAAATTTACATTATATAAGATAAATTAGCAAGATAATAACAATAATGTACCATCATATATTGTGATGGTACATGATACAAAGGGATGTTGTGATATCAATATATCTTCAAGTCAAACTACTGAGATTCTGACCATATATTCTGTTAATATACGGTTACAACTCTAACAAATATTTTGTTAATATTATTTAAATTCTTCAGGCTAATAATATTGAATGGGCCTTGTTGGGCTATGCTCTTAAATATATTTGTTTGACTAGGTAGGTACACTTACCTCTCTCAGAAAAGGATAAGAGTCAAACACTAATTGTATTTGATTATTTGTTATTTTGTTTTCTAAACTTAGGTCAATGTTAAGATTACCATCTTTCCACCCTCTACTTAAGCATTAATGTATAAGAAAGAAAATAGTAAACTAAAGAGAATCATAGAACAATAAAAAGTGCAATGAGAACAAGTGAGAAGACATATGGATAACATACGAAGGACCTCTCATACCCCATCTCAACATGGAAGTCATAATGAGATAGATTGAAGAATTCAAGAAACGAGTCATGACTTCTTTGATTACAAAGTGCAAAAGCCAAATTTAAAGATATCAAAATTTTATGGTATAAGTGATAAAAAAAAAGTATTTAGAATAGGAAGCTAAAGTATATCAAATTTATAAAATATATAATAGAACCCAAAAATTCCAATTAGTTTATTTATAATTTAAGGACTATATCATAACATGGCAAAATAAAAACTCTTGGGACATTGGAAAAATAAGAGATTATATGTGGTCTTTCTAGAGGACTTAAAATATTTTATGTGCTTTAAATTTGTTTCTTTTAGGAATGACAATGTCGTGCAGACAATGCAGCTCAACCTCATGAAAAAGTGTGGGGTGAATTGAGTATTTTAGCTAGTTGACCCTATAAGACCCGAGAAAAATAAATAAATTTCAAGAATGATGGGCGTGAATATTATTATTTAAAGTAAGGTTTAAATACTACTTTGATCCATGTTTTGGTCCAGTTTATTCAATTTGATAATTTTTTTGTGCGTTCATTTTGATCCCTGTTTTTCTAAATTATGTTCAATTTTGTCCTTTTTATTCACGTTGTTTAAATTGATAACCATAGATTGTACATGCTAACACTGTTCACATTACGCGGACTGTTTTAATTATGATTGTTTTTGTTTTGTTCAAATAAGTCTCTATTTTAGTTAAGTTTGTTCAATTTAGTCCATCCTCCACTTCATTACCCTTAACTTCCACTTCATCATGACCTTCACAATGGACTCCTCCATCATGCTCACTCTTTATTTCATTATGATGGTTTCAATTGGTGGTAGTAGTGGTGAAGGGTCATGAAATAAAAAGTGAGGGTAATGAAGGAGTCCATGGTAAGGGTCATGATGAAGACCAAACTAAAACCATCACTACGACCCTACAACCACCACCATCACCACCACAACTACAACCACCACCACAACCTCCCTGCAACCACCCCCTACAACCACCACCACCACAACTGCCACACTAAAATCATATTCACCACCATCAAACTAAAACCCTACCACCGTTAGTGTTGTAGTTAGTGGGTTTAGTGTAATGGTGGTGAATGTGATTTTAGTGTGGTGGTGGGGGTGGTAGTGGTGGTGGTGATTTTAGTGAGGTGGTGGTTGTGAGTTTAGTTTGTTGGTGGCGATGGTTTCAATTGGTGGTAGTAGTGGTGAAGGGTCATGAAATAAAAAGTGAGGGTAATGAAGGAGTCCATGGTGAGGGTAATGATGAAGTGAGGTTGAGGGTAGTGAAGTGGAGAGTGAGACTAAATTGAAGAAAATTAACTAAAATAGGGACTTATTTGAACAAAACACACGCAATCATAATTAAAACAATCTACGTAATGTGAATAGTGTCAGCTTGTACACTTTGTCATTATCAATTGAAACAATCTCAACGAAAAGGACGAAATTAAACATCATTTAGCAAAACAGGAACTAAATTGAACAAACTAGACCAAAACAAGAGCCAAAATAGTATTTAAATCTTAAAGTAGTAAATAATAATCTATATCAAAGTGAAGAGTACCATAATTAGTAAGAGCTCTTTGTTATGGATTGAGGTTGGGAGGTCATGTGTTTGATTCCTATTGTGTTGTAATTTATGTTTTATTTTATTGGACATGTTTATGGGTGTAATTAATATTTGTAATGTTTGTTGTGTATGTAAGTGATAAGATAAATGTGATAGTTTGCTTGATTTGGAATTCTTTTTTGGAACTTAAAGGTGGTGAGTTCAAACCTTGACTATAACAAAAATATATTAGTTTTCTTTTAGCATTTTTGGTGGTATTTTTGGGAAGATGAAAAGCTGAAAGCAATCTAGTTGAATTTGGTCACACACACAAGAAATAAAAACTCATTAAGGTGAATGAAGTGCATAATTAAAATTATGTTTTTCTTTGTGTTGTTTTTGTGCTGGACAGCATGAACTAATAGAAATGGATAAGGATATTTTTTTAGGGTTGTTAGTAATATTAACGTTGACATGTCAGGAAAATAGGGGGTTTTATTTTGCTGAGTTAAAAATTGGTCTTTAAGGAGAAGTGGTAGTAACATTGGTTGTTTTGAAAGAGAGTGGTCAGATTTTGGTCAGAGAAAGAGTAGAGCAAGGACGTAAAGGAAGGAAAAGAAAAATAGAGTAAAGTTAAGAAGTCTTTGTTGGAGGAATTTCATGTGAAGGGAGCTAACTTTTTCTTCCTATTATGTGTGGCGGTATGTTTGAAGTTGAGATTATAGAATGGTAAAATATGTTTTGTTGGTGATCATAATTATGATAACGAAATTTTAGTGGATGAATCTCTAATGAAATTCTAAAATTCATATATTCTTTTGGATTAAGTTTTTGGTGTAAAGATTTTATTTTTTTAGTTTTTAGTTTTTATTTGACAAATTGCTTTTAAGGAGCTTTTATTTTGATTAAATTGTGTTTCCAAAATAAAAGGATAGGTTTTTATTATATCATAAAATATATGAATTGGTATGTGAAAAAAAATGGAATTGGTATGTGATGAGCATATATTTTATAGTGTGTAAAAAGTTAGTATTTTTGTTACATGTGAAAGTAATATTTTATTTGAAAAAAATAATTTATTTAAATAATAAATTGATACATATGTCTAAAAATTAAATCTTTGTTTATTGGTTGAGCAATTGCATGGTTATTTTGTTTATTGGTTTAGTAATTATGGTATTGTTTTGGTATGATATGATATGTAAGTATAAGATTTTCTTTTATTAGCAATTTAGTTTTGGTTTCTTTAAATGTCCATGGAGGATGTTGTATTTTGTTTTAGCATGTATTTTGTAATACATATAATCATATATATTTATATATATGTTATTGTTTTTATGATATAGTTTGTTTAAAATTCTATAAAGAAGTATGTATGGTATAATGTATTATAGTTGATGGGAGTCTTGTATACAGTCACATAAAAATTATATCATATTATATAACTTGTTGGAAATTTTGTGTAATATGAAATAATATTATATTATTTTCAATAACATGTATATATTTTATAATTTAGAAGTTATATGCTTGAATTTTCTTTTACGTTGAAATAATCACTACAAAAAATATTAATTTTAATGAAGGATATTTAGTGGAGGTTAATATAACCTTGGTAAAAAAATTTAAATAGTAGAGGTTTTAAGAATCTTTGTTAAATTCTAAAGGTTTATTTAAAACCCCATTAAAATAACATAGGTTTATTGAAAACCCCATCAAAATAATGTAGGTTATTCAAAACCCCAACAA
>Ga0214544_1002313_pt1 | contig 40189 bp, 23 predicted proteins | sample CNSS3metaG_FD_160074 | JGI IMG/M metagenome (GOLD analysis project Ga0214544, IMG submission 160074) | Root nodule microbial communities from cowpea collected in UCLA plant growth center, Los Angeles, California, USA - CNSS3 | ecosystem: Host-associated > Plants > Roots > Nodule | place: USA...
AAATGGCATTGAATAAGACATAATGTGCCATTCAATCCCTCCCTATGGCTGCCCTTCCAGCCTCCTTTGGCTGCCCACTCACTTAGGTTTCCTTCCCACCTTTCCATATTCACGTCAAAACCAAAATGCCAAAAATATAAAGTTTAATGTAAGTTCTCCAAGGCTCGAACCCACAACCATGTAATTGCCAAATCAATATCAAACCATTTAACCAATCCATATTTCATGCTAGGAATCACAATTCAGTTATCATAATATACAAGAACATGTTTTCATAAATTTAAATAACAAAACCATAACATCAAAAGTTAGCATACATAGGACTCGAACCCAAGTCCTCTCGCACAATCAAAGTGCTCTCAACCATATAAGCTAACACTTTTCCACATCATACCAATAATAATTTAATGTCATAATTATTACCCCTCCCGTATTTATTAATTATTTATTTATTTAATTAATTAAATTCTACGGGTCTTACAGAAAGGGTGTAAGCCACAATTGGAAGTGCCCCAAACACGACTCAACTCCTGCACTTTTAGCTGCTCATGCCAATCATTCAGGGTTATCATTGCAAAAATAGAAGGCACACAGAACAAACATATGCAAGAAGGGTAAGCTAACTTAAATAAGAAGAAATCATGCAATTTAATAGTTAAGCATCAATCAGGGTCGACCACACAATTATCAGAATCGTCCAATTCACCACAACCATAACACAACATCACCATTCTAGACTCGATATCCGGATTATGTAAGTGACATTGGAGCTCTTGGTGGCTTGCACTTGTGACGGTTCCCAAACTCTGCAGAGTTTTAGGCACAAGGGGTATTCACCCAACTACTCCCAAGGTAAGTCCCCTTCACGTCTATGACGGATCGGGTCCATAGACTAGGACCTCCTATTACTCCTCCCAACATAATTCATTATACTCTATATGAGTCTTAATGGTTATTAGGAGCGTCAGGATACCACCAATATGAGTCCTCATGTCCTTACATTCACTAAAACCATCTTCCTTAGAATTTCCCTCGAAATCCTAACTTCAACACATTCTCATACAGACTAATTTCACACAATTATCATTACACTGACTATCATGCATAAAATCACATACCAGATAAGCCATAATCACACCAATTCACTGAACACAACTTCATTTAATCAAAAACAGGGAAGGAACTCAAACTCTGCAGTGAATCTCGCTCAAGCTAGAGGACCTCGCTTGAGCTAGAGAGTTGTCTCGCTTAGGCGAGTCACTTTCGCCTAGGCGAGACTCCAAACAGAGAGTAACCCAAAATCTGAGCGAATTCTCGCTCAGGCTAAGCTGTCTCGCCTAGACGAAATTGACTCTCGCTCAGGTGAAACTAGCTCGCCTAGGCGAGACCTCGCGCAACATCAGGGGTGAATTTCTGGTATTTTCGCTCAGGCGAGAGCTACTCGCCTAGGCGAAATCATCAAAATTTCAATATGTTTTCACATGCAAACCACACAGTTCATGCCAAACTCGAAATTCACCACACACAATTGTTCACACTCATCAATCAACACCCAATTCATGCAATTCTAACCTTAATCAATGATTTCTTTGCGAAATTAGAGTGAGAGGTTAGCTTCCTTTACCTTAATTAATCACCAACTAACATGTATGGCTTCTCACACTGAGGCACTCCAAATTACAACCTAAGAGACTGAAATGAAGGTTCACACAATAAGGATAGGGCCCTAATTTCGGTCTAGCTCAATAAGAACTTCCAGAATTCGAAATTGATTAGAAGTGAGAAGAAATTTCTACTTACGTTGAGAGGATGGAGGTTTAGCTAGGAAGGAAGTACTGGCTGATCCTTCTGATTTGTTTGCTGCAATTCAGAAAGAAGGATGGGTCAGAAAAGGGATGTTGTACTCTGGTTTGAGGAAGGGAGGGAGACCAGTGCAGAGAGAAAAGAAAGGAACGTTAAGCTGGTGTGAGTGTTTTCAGTGAGTATGAATTGGAAGAGAAAAGAGAGAATCAAAAGGGGCTTCACATAATTTGAAATGTACTAATGTATTTTAAATTATATAATCTATAATATATATATATATATATATATATATATATATATATATTTCAAATTATAAAATTCAAAATTCAAAATTTAAATTTTATATTTTAAATTATTTATTCTAAAAATTTCTGAGTTATACAGTCTGGAATTAAAAATAAAAAATTTAAAATTTTGAAGCTTGTAGGATTGTTGGTTGAAACTATGGAGGTGCATTTTCGGCCCTGCGTGTTTATTGGGCTTGAATTTTGGCTCAAACATTGGATCTAGGCCTAGAACATTGAATTGTGGTAAAAAAACAAATATATGATTTTATTGTTATGTGACAACGTACAAAAATATTTTATATATTTTTCTACAATCGAGTTATGTGGTTCAAACATAGAAGATTGGACGAGATGCTGTAATAAAGTTTACAAATAATCTTATCGCTTGCATTCAAAGTTTGATTTTAGGTTTGTAGGACAATATTTAGTCGACATATGATTTAAAACAAAGATTGTTCTGTATATATAATTTTAGTACGTAAACATCATATATATTTTAAAACATCAAACCATTTTTTTTAAATTTTATTTAAAGTAATAAATAAATATTTTAATGCATTTAATTTTCAACTTTAACGTAATAAAACTAATTTTACATAAAAAGAATATTCAAAAAAAATATTAAACATAATACTTTTTTAGCATCCTCATTTTTCTACTCAATACCTTTTTCATTTGACAAGTGGAAACTGTATTGGATGCAGTAATCCGAAATAAACATTTATTTAATTCATTAGAACTAGAGATAATACGATCCAGAACATTGTAAAATCGAAAGAAAAAGCTGCAATCAAAGAATTACTTATTGAATCCGTAACCTATTTCCATGGAAGTATTGGTAATCCCTGAAGCATTGTTTTGCTCCAGTAGTTGAAGGATCTCCAATATTTTGGTCTTCAATAGCAGTGCTTTTCATTTGGGAACAAAACATGGTATTAACCACAGAAGCAATGATCCTCTGTGTTAAGAACTCATATTGTGTCGTATTGTTCCATTATTGCATAACTTGTATGTGTTCCAATATTTAATTTCATCTTATGTTGCAGAAGACCAGATGTTGTCTAAGAGTTGAAGAAATTTGCTAATAGGTTATTCAAATGTTTGACTAGAATGCTTCTAACTTGTCAATTGAATTTAAAACTCAAAAATATGACCTAAAATCTTTTAGAAAAGTTACTTCCCTACCATAACATTGCACCTTAGCTACAAACTTCGTTTCCAGGTTTTCACTTTTCTCTCAGTTTCTCTTCTCACTTTCTCTTCTTGATTTCTCTCTTGGTTTCTCTCGTTTGCTTTCCTCATTTGAGGTTCTTCATTCACATGTTCCATCATTCACAAGTTCTTATCGCCATATTTATCATTTGTTTAGATTCAAACCATTGTTGTTGGACTCAATTCTCGTTCAAAACTATGTTCACAAGTTTTCATTCCCCTCTTCTGAACCTTAAAAAAGATTGATGATATGCTTGATTTATATATATATCGTAAAAGCCTGAAAATCGCATGAAAATATATTTGTCTTGTTTTTAATTGGTTGTTTCTGGTTCATCTAGGAGTTACTGAATGAAAAAAATGTATATATTTTTTAAATATTATAATAGGCTTCAATTGTTTTTTATAACCGAAGCATAGAGTCAAATAGGCATCGGTTGTTTTTCATAACCAAAGCCTATTCCTTTATTTATTTATTTATTTTTTGGGCTTTGGTTTTAGAGACAACTGAAGCCTAATGTCGAAGTTTATGCTTCAATTCAAAACTGAAATAAAAAAGATCCCATTTTTTTATCTCGCCTGGTTATGCTTCAGTTTGGGAACCAAAGTACAATGTCGAAAATAATCGGTGTAAAAACTCTTCGCTGCATTAGTGATGGCATATCCCATAGCATGGCTAAACACTTTCATGAAGAATTAGAATCATTTATGCAAGGTGAAGCAAAGCTTTTTCCTTTTGGGTCAAAATGGAGTATCTCTAGTAGATTAGGAATATGTTAAATTATGCCTTTGGTCCAATTTTCGTAGGAAAATATCAATTTGGTCCCTTTTTCTTTATTTGTCTCAATTTGGTCCCTATTTTGGTAAATTTGATGCAATCAGGTCATTTTTGTTAGTACGTACTAACAACGTTAAAGAGGTGTCACGTGTGAATTCGTGATTTTTTTTAATGTAAAAAATAATAAATTTTTGCCACGTGTCAAGCTGACGTCGTACCACGTGGTAGCAACAGTATGATGTGGCAGTGACAATGCCACATGTCACTATCACACTAAGTGTCATTTTCTCATTCTCAATTTGGTCCATATTTTATTTTGTCTCAATTTAGTCCCAATTTTTGTAAAAATTTAGCAATTTTGTCCATTCCCAAATTGAAACCAAATTCAATTTTTATTTAAATATACAAATATTTTTATTAAATATTTTTATCAAGATTAAGTTTATTTAAATTTATATTTTACTTTGAACTTTATTTAAAATTGTTAATTAAAAATAATGTTAATAGCAAAAAATTCAAATAATTGTATTGATATTTTATTACATCATACTTTAGTATTGTTTTTTATTTGAAGTTATATTTCAAATAATTGTATTATTTTAATTAGTGTAGGATTTTTGAACAATCTTGCTTAAGTTATAGGACAATGTTGTGTCTAGCTTAAGTTAATCTAGGGTATTTATTTTTTTAACCTAGATTGGTGGAAGACATCCCACACATATGATGCCAGATGACAAGCCTTTAGTGAAGAGTTTTCTTAGAAAGCTAGTGGTCATGTGTCATTATCCTAGCCGAGAAACTTCTACTAAAGTGACTTTCCACATGGCACTCTAGGAGTGGAGAATTTTCCTAAAAGTGAGATTGGCACATGTCATGCTCTCCTTCGCCAAGAGGGGGTTTTTAGGGTTTAGAGGGTTTTGGTCTACTTTGGAGACACCTTACTCTATAAATAGAGGTCTCCCCACATGTATTTTCACCTATGAATTGAGTAATGCTATGCTGCCAAATTTGTGTCATACTACTTATTTAGGTGACCAAAAGGCTAGAGCATCCCATGTGATCTCCTCTAGCCACCCTCCTCTCGAGTTTGCTCAACCTATCTTGAGAATACACTAAACACCACCATAGCTTCTTTCCTTGCATAGTTGGAAGGAGGAGCCACCATCTCACCACCCCAAATGCCATAAAGGAACCATAACTTCTGCATATAGCTTCTGCACCACCATATTCCTTGGTGGTCTCGCTCTTGGCTTGAGTCATATAGCTTGGAATGAGATCATCCATCACATATCCTTTCATGTAAAAGGAACACATGTGAAGACGTTGTTATACAAGGACTTAGTATAGGGAAAAATATTGCTAAACTTGAAAAAAACCATTCTCGGTGTTTTGAACCACCAAAAGGAGTTAGTTGAAATTTTAGAGGTTCATAAGTGAGAGGTGATGTGTTATTGTATAGGTAGGTAAAGGGTATAGTAGAATTATGGTACAAAGGGGGTGTCAATGAGTATAAGAGGGATAAGGTCAAGGTGGTGGGGAAACGAAAGAAGTGTTCGTGGAATGTGGAAAGGTTATAGTTGTAGAAGAATTATTATGTGGTGGTGGAGTAGGTTGATTGACCATAAGAGAGTATAACATTCCATAAAAGGGTTTGGTAGGAATGGGAAAGGGGAGACCATGGGTTTGGGAAATGGTTGATGGTGAAGAACCAAGAGGAACAATGTTGATTATAGAGGGTGAAGAAGGTGTAGAGGTAGGTTGGATTGATTAGGATTAAACCTGATTTTTTAGTGATTCCATGGTTGGCTGGAAAGTATCATGGCAGGATTCCATTGTTTGTTGGAGGAGTTGATGGTGCGTATCTTGAGCTTCCATGTGAGCTTGCATTATTGTTAGGAGCTCATGGATGACTCTGAGTGGATCATCTTTATCTTTGGTGAATAGTTTGGGAGGCATGGAGGTGGATGAATTAAAGCACCAAAATAGCGATTGATGAGTGCATATTTATGCCCTCATTTAGCCTTTAATCTTGGATTCTTAATTAGTTTTTGTGCTTTAAAAAATCATTTTAATTAGGATTTTTTATAATTGAGTTTATTGAGCATAAGATGAAAAAAATTGTCAAAATCATCTTTTAAGTTGCATAAATGTTCTTTGCATATTTTAAAGTGTGTTAGTGCAGCTGCAACTAAGTTGGATGGAGGTGTGGAAATAATTGATTAAAGTTTCATGACACCTTAAAAATAAATTCAAGAATAACAAATAATCAAAGCCAAAATAAAGACAAGTCAATTGTAGGAAGAAGACAAGAAAAGCATAAAAAAGTGATGAAGTTTGGTTGAACCAAACTGAATTTGGCTAAGTCAAGAAGAGAGAACAAACAAAAAAATTGGATATTGCGGTTTTCTCTATCTGTTTTCACAAAAAAGACTTTGATAATTCAAAAATACTTATGATATAAGATAATTTGGGGCAAATATATCTTTATATATTTTATTTGATATTTTTAAATAATTATCTTATTTAATTATATCAAAAAATAATTATTGTCAAATCTTTTAGAATCTGGCCAGATCTTCTTAAATATTTTTAAATCTCCATAAAAAAATATATCTTGAAGATATTGGATGTATATAGAAGATGATGGAAGGAGATTACATTACTAGAAAGAAAATTATAACAATAGAAAATCTTAAAACAAAGCCCAGTCCAATTTCTATATGAATAGAGTTAAGGAAACACATTACGAAAGCTTAGGAACCCTTTGGGAGATTTAATTTCGTCCCCTCCACCATCTTTCATGTCCTCCCTCTTATTGTCTTCTATTTTTATTTTATTTATACATTCCATGGAGTGTGCCACTGAGGTTGATTTTGCTATAATTTTTGAACCGAATTCTAAGGTTAGATGGAATAAATTTATTTGTTCATTTAATTCTTTCTCCTTTTTTTTCATTCATTCTTTTCGTCATCACTCTCATTTATCTCACTCCCTATATTATTTTCAACCTCGCTCTTTTCAACTTTCTCCTCCAACACCTTTCCAATCCTAGTAATGATAACATTACAATGCTTTATTGGGTTTACCTCAATGTTAGTAGTGACATTTTTCTCAAATTTTTCCTCTAAATTCTTTGCCCGTTGACCCAATTGGGTCTCAAAATTCTGAACAGAGGCTTTTGTGCTTTTATGATTTGAGATGGAAACTTTCATGAATTGTTGAAGTGTGTCTTCAAGCTTTAACGTCTTTTCATGCCAAGAGGGTTGTTGTTGTTGTTGTTGTTGAGATGCCTTGTTTGAAGGTCTGGTTTGTCCCATGCTTGGACGAGACTTCTATCCTTGATTATAATTCCCGTAATTGACTTGTCATCCTTGATTTCCCATGTAATTAACCTCCTTTTGAGGTTGGCTTTGCATAACACATTTTCCATTAGCACGATCTCCTCCACATAACACACAACTTTGTACTAATTATTATGTTGGGGTTGAAAGACATTTTAGAGCTCTTCTAGAAGTGTTGAAAGTTTCTTCAAAAGATATTCTAGTTATTAAGTCATTAGCTTGTTTTGAGCTAATAACGCATCTTGAGTTTGCAACTCTAACACACCCCAGTTTTGTACTTGATTCTCTCATTTATGCATTTCAAAGTCATTGGATCCCATATTCTCTATCAATGCCTTCACTGCCTCAAGTGTCTTTCAATTGATCATGCCTCCAATTGACACATCTATCATCAATTTTGTTTATGCTCTCAGTCCTACCAAGAAGATGTTAATCTATTTTGCTCATCAAATCCATGGATATGAGTCTTTCTAAGCAATCCTTTGAATGTGTCTCATGCCTAACTTAATATTTCATCATAATATTGGTAGAAAGAAGATATCTCCTGTTTCCCTTGATTAACCTTTGATTGAGAGAAATTTTTTTGAAGAACTTTGTAACAACATTATCCCAAACAGTCAAGCTATTCTCAAGGAAAGAATGGAACCACACCTTTGCGTTACCTGCCAATGAAAAAGGAAACAAACTTAAATGCATAATTTCTTCAGGTACCTAGTTAATCTTGACCGTATTGCAAATTTTCAAAAATGTGGCCAAGTGAGTGCATGGCTTTTCATAAGATAACCTGTGAGATAAGAGCAAGCTCCATCTCCATGTTGGCTGCATTCACCACCGGCCTGACAATATTAATGAAATTCAACGACCATGTGAATGTTGAATATTCTCTCAAAGTACGTTGTTTGTGACTTTCTCCAGCCATATCTACTACCTCTCTTTCTTGTTCTAACCATTAAAGATGAGAAAAAATTTGGAAATCTAAAACATTATTTGCTTCTATTGCAAAACAAGGAAACACTAAAAAAAATGAGTTCGTAGTAACTGTTATTTATATCTAAAAATTAAACTATACACGAAATTAGAAAGAAAAACATATAGACAAATTATGAATAATTTAAACCAAAATTGGTAAATAAAACACAATTAAATAAACAAAACACTAGTCCCCAACAACGATGCCAAAAACTTGTTATGATATTGACAAGCATACCAAATCATACAAGTAATTAAGTGGATAACTCTAGATGTTGTTTTTCCATAAAGACTCGCGTTGTTTATAAAAATTATAATTATTTAATAATTTATGCGAAAAAATTTGAATGATGAAAACAATTAATTGTTACAAGAATAATTCTAAGATCTAAAATACAATTAAATTGATGAAAGTACTTATGCGGTAAAGACTTCACTAGGTTAGATTTCATACACTAAATAAATATGAAAACACTAAACAATATACTTCTAATTCCTACTATAGTAGTCACACTACTATTTAACAAGTCCTGATATCTTAGAGACAAGTCTAAACTTATTATCAAAAACCTTAATGTTTTAGACCTTTTTATTAAAAGTTTGTATTAAGAATTAAGTTTGGATATTTGAATGACCAATTGATGAACTCTATGTGTAGATGCATAATCAATTAGTTTTTCTATCCTAGTCTATGTTCTAACATCGTGTCTACTAATCAAATACTCACAAATATGTAATCAATACATTATTATGTAGTTAACACCAGTGCAGGAAGAGGATTTGGCAGCGGTTATTTTTATCATTCTACCATGGTTCCAAAACTGAGGCATATTAGGACAAGGACAAATGGGGTCAGCTTTTGGCCTTGGGTGTGAACCCAAGTAGAAATCCCACATTCTGCCTCGGTTCTCATGAGAATTGAAGTCATATGATGTCATAGAAAATCAACCCTAGGTTCTTCTGCCACCTTCGAACCACCATGGAAGTTGTTGTTCATCTTTAATTCATCGAAACCCACCACGCCACCTAAAAACCTCTGCCATTCACACTTTCACACATCAACGAGTCCACTATTGTCTCACAATAGACACCGAAGACAGAACCACCAACATTCACCACAAATCTGCACCATGAACAACAACGCCTGCACTTTGCGACCCACCTAGGTTCATCATGCACATGCAACCATGAACCACTAACTCTCCACCGTAGAAGCTTGTTGAAGCAACCACATCGTTCAATAACAATAGCAAAACACCGTGAGTTCATCCACTGACATCTTTTCCATTACGTTTTTCGCCATTTTTTCTCTTCCTTCATTCAACTTCAATCTCTCCATATATGACCCCGCATTCCTTACTTTGCTCCCAAATGACCGTGACAGCGTGGAAGGAGGCTTGATAGTGGTTGACGGCGTGGAAGGAGGCTGGATGATAGCGGTTGTGGACGAAGGCATGAATCCGAGGAGAGGAACGAAGGTGCTGCTGTGGAAGGCGAAAAACATTGCATTCATATATTTGAATCCCTAATTAGTTATATGGCCTCGATTCAATTTTTAACTAAGGAAAAACATGACTTTTGGCACCAGTTCAGCAACCACTAGAGGCCAAATGTTAGGCAGGAATTGCAAAAATGACACCACACATTATATGCTTCAGTTTCAAGATAACTGAAGCATATAACGCAAGGTAAAACGCGAGGTAAAATCCCAAAACTGCATTATTGTAAGAACAAGAATAGAACACAAGAGTATTGAAAAAGAAATATATTGAATAACATAAATCACATAGAGTTAAGATACATTACGTACAACCCCTATGAATAAGGGGTTTAGTTACTCCTATACATTCTGAAAACTAAAAAAGAATAATGGTGAATGCCTCCAATCTCCACTCTCCAACCTCCAGAATGTGCCTGTGCCTCCAAATATTGAATTTCAACTGTGTATGGCCTTCTATTTATAGATTTTCAAAAACGTACAACTTGTTGGGTTGGGTCTGAAATTTGTACTTGATTTTGTACTTTGAAGTAACTAACTCTGTTGATAATTGATTTTTTGATTTATTCTTTAATCTTCAATGATTTTCACTTATCTACAAAATTATAAACAAAATCCTTATATTTTCCAAATTATTAAATAAAATCTTAATTATCTAAAAAAAGATAAAATACTTATCTTTTCTAAATTGTTAAATAAAATCTTAATTATTTAAAAAAATAAAAATAAAAATACCAATGAAAGACAAAAATAACCATGATGAAAACATGATAATGCCAATTATCATGTTGATTCTATTGTAATTTCTTGTCCGAATTTTGAGGTTAGATGGAATAAATTTATTTGTCCATTTGATTCTTGCTATGGTTTATTTTTATCAATGTCTTTTGTGTCTTAATCAAGTAAAAGTAATAATTTTTACATTGTAACAAGTTAACATGGTGTTAAATCTACATGAGTCTAAGGGTTTTTAATGTTAATTGAGAATTTACTTGGATTAAAGTTAGAAACTTTCACATGATTGAATAGGGTTTTTCCAATAATTGAGAAGTTAATTTGATGAAGGTGAAAACTTTAATTAGAATTAATCAAGAAGTTATTTTGGTTAATTAGTTTTTTACTAGATATAAGTGGTAAAAGAATAGATATGATTAGGCATGGTAATATTAATTTAGAAGTTACTTTGATTAAATTTTTTATAATTAATCTATAGAGTTCTTGCTTTTTGATTTAAAAGTTACTTTGGTTAAAAGTAATGACACCAACAAATTAATTGAAAAATTACATCGATTAATTTGTATGGTAATTTCAGTATATTATACTATAGCAACTTCAATGATGAATAATCTTTAGAAAATCAATGATAAATAATACAAGAAAATAAAGATAAATAAAATAAATAAAAGTCTATACAACAAAATAATGAATGATAGAAATAAATAAAATTTGTAAAAACATAAAATAATATTAAAACACTAATAGAAAAAAAAAGGTTGATTCTACTGATTTTTCAAAGCATGATTCATTAAAAGTTTATATAACAAAATAATGAATGATAGAAATAAATAAAATTTGTAAAACACAAATAAGATTAAAACACTAATAAAAAAATACGTTGATTCTATTGATTTTTCAAAACAGGATTTATCATTGGTTTAAATAAGATAAAAATAAATCACAACAAAAATTAAATGAACAAATAAATTTATTCCATTTAACCTCATAATCTAGTTAAGAAGCAAAATTAACCCCAAATGCTTAACACTTCATGAAATGTAAAAATAACATCAAAATATAAGGGGGACATGAAAGATGGTGGAGAAGACGAAATTAGGTCAAGAAATGGTTCCTAAGCTCTCTTAATGTGTTTAAGTCTCTTTATATAGAAATTTGACTAGGCTTTATTTTGAACTTTTTTGTTGTTGTAATCTTCTTTTTGATAATGTAATCTCCTCAATTCATCTTCTAACTAAATATAATATCTTCAAGATATATTTAATTGTCATGGAGATTTAAAAATATTTAAAAAGATCTTGTCATATTCCAAAAGATTTGGCAATTATTATCTTTTGATATTTTCTAATATAATAAATAAGATAATTATTTAAAAATGTCAAATAAAATATTTAAAGATATATTTGCTCCCAAATCATCTTTTATCACAAATGTTTTTCAGTTATCAAAGACCTTTCCTGTGGAAAAAGATAGAGAAAATTGCAAGATCCAACTATTGTTGTCTATTCCCTCTTGGTTTAGCCAAATTCAGTTGTGCTAAACTAAACCTCTTCACTTTTTCTTGTTTGTATTGCATTCTTCATGCAATTTTTAACTTGTCTTTTTTGTGGTTTTGATTATTTGTTATTTTTGAATTTATCTTTAAGGTGTCATGAAACTTTAATAAATTTATTTTCACAACTCCATGAACTCAACTTAGTTGTTGTTGCATTAACACACCTTAAAATATCTAAAGAACATTTATGCAACTAAAAAACTATTTTTAACAAGTTTTTGTATCTCATGCTCAATAAACTCAATTATAATAAATCTTAAAATAATTTTTTAAAGTACAAGAACCAATTAAGACTCCAATATTAAATACTAACTAATGACATAAATATGCACTACGATCATTACTACTACTCTAGAAGAATTATACTAAACAAGATAATAAAAGATGAAAATGATAAAAGAAATATTCTTCATTTGCCCTAATTAACTAGAGTGTTATAACTACTGGATAAGAATCACTACAAGAAAATGTCTTATTAGAAGCCAATTTTAGTGACCAAAAGTTGTTAGTCACTATAATGACTAATTTAGATACCAATTTACAAAATAAAAAATTATTGGTTGCTAAAATAGTTACTATTGTGAATAAAAAATTATAATTGGTCACTAAATTGGGTTTTAAAATTAGCTACCATGACTTTGGCTACCAAAGGAACTTGGTCACTAAAAATTAGCTACCTAAGTTTTGGCTACCAAAATGACTTAGTTACTAAATTGGTCTCTAATTAATTAGTGACCAATTATAATTTTTTATTTACAATAGTGACTATTTTAGTAACCAATAATTTTTAATTTCATAAATTGATATTTAAATTGGTTATTAGAGTGACTAACAACTTTTGATCACTAAAATTGTAACACCCCATTTAATTTATTTAATCAAAATTAAAGGAAGCGTCACAAAAAGATAACATAATAGTGCAATCCTAGACTTTAAAACTCAACTCCGTACAATCCAAGGGACACCACGATGCCCAAAAGAAAACTGAATAAAAAGATTACAAAGAAAGTATGTAGATCCCAGGGACAAACAAGTACATGGGCCTTAGCCCTAAAGAAAAGTCCAAAGGAAACTAAAAACAAGCCCACACGGACTATGCGGCGGAACCATCACCTCCTTGTTGCCCACGGGTGTTCCTCGCATTTGCTCACACCGACAAGTTGATGATCATCGCAAAAGAGAGTACCACACAACAGAACACACAACAAAGAAAGTAGGGTAAGCTAGAGCATAAAAGATTTCATCCATCAAAATAGATATATTTTCACCAAATCATACACCCAAATCAACCAAGCATGTTATGACTTTCAGGCAATACACTACAACCCGACTCGACTCATCCGGATACATATAACTTGGTCGGATTCAGCGGATGCTTGCACTTGTGGTGGATACCTTTGCTCACCCCCGAGCTGCTCACCCCCGAGCTATGTGTTACAAGTGTTATAATGAATCAATTTTCCCTCACCACAAGGTTAGCCCTTAATGAATTTCGGGCCTCCTGCTACTCTCACCACAGGAGTCAGTTCGCTCTAGGTGAGACTAACTGACCCCTTAAAGCGTCAGGATGCAACCTTACCTTGAATCCTTACCTAGTTATACAGATGGGGCACCACCATAGACACCCACTAACAGGGGCCATGGAATTACGTCCCGACCACTGAAGCGCAACCCCGGAGGTCTCACCTAGAGACTCCAAGGAATTACACACTAACACAAACCAAAAATCATAAATCAACAATGAGGGAACACTAATCATGCCTACAATTTCATACCAACGTCTGAAAATAATTCCTCATTCGTATCACATGTTGAATCCTTACCACTGGTCATTACTGTAACATCCCTGGCTACCCCTCCTCGGGCCCCAGAGGCTGTCAGGTTACTACAGCCCAATACACCCCAACCCATCACCCTTCTCCGTCCATTCAACCTCATGTGTATGGGGCCTCATCTCATATCAATACCATGTCCCATAAATTCCAACTCACTCATTAATTTCACATGCCAAGTTTCCACAATATCCATCTTTCCATTCATGAATTATGTCACGCATACATGGCAATCCATTACATATATATACATATCTCAACATAACAATCATACCCAAACAATTACCAATCATCCAAGAGCAACCAAGCAACCAAACCACACATTGTCTCGCCCAGCCCCTCGCTCAGACTGAAGGGTCTCGCTCAGGCGAGACGGTCTCGCTCAGGCGAGACGGTCTCGCTCAGGCGAGCCCCCTTCGCCTAGGCGAGGGCTCAAAAAAGGAAGCAGGAACCAACGCGGGATCTCGCTTAGGCGAGACCCCTCTCGCCTGGGCGAGTTGTTCGCTCGCTCAAAATGATGAGCAGGTCGCCTGGGCGACCTTTCGCGAAAAAAATCACACAAAGCATTCCACGCATCAAGAACAATGATTAACCCATACAAACATTTCGCAAGCTCAAGAACAGGCGGAAATAAACAACTTAAACTCGAACCCTAACTTCCCGTACCTAGAAAAAGGGTTAACAGAACTTTGACAGCACGACCGTGAGCACTACAACTCTAGGAATGAACTGACGAGCTGAAAATAGAATGGTAAACGGAACAAAAAGCCGATTGTTACGAAGCTCTAGTTGTGAACTACGAAGGAATAACAATGGAACCCATACAATCTAGAAAGGGGAACTTACTTGGAGTAAGAACTGTTTCCGAGTCGGTTCGAGAAGGCTTAGGGCAAAACCCTAGCAGAGTGTCCTGTGAGAGCAAGGAGGGATGACGGCTGGTTCTGTGGAATAGTGAGAGTGAGTGGGTTAGGTCAGATTAGGGTTTGGTTTTATCACTTGGGCCAGCCCTAGGCCCAATTACAAAGGGCAGCCCTTTACTTTAGGGCAGAAAATAATAAAGCAAATTTTAATGGGTCTTACAAAAGTTAGTTAATTATAAAACATTTTCTTGTAGTGAATATAGTAAATCTAAGGCTAAACTAATTATAGTATTCAACAAAGTTTCTAATTGAAAATTTAGTCTTTCATCCAAATGTTCTTTTGGATCTTCGTTTATTAGGTTCATATATCCTAATACCAATAACATTAGTTTTAAGTCATATCTATTGAATCCAACTACATGAAATTTAAAATAAGAAGAAAAAACATAAATTTATCCAAAAAATGCATAAATTTAAAGGAAAAAGTTCAAAGAGATAAATAATATTTTAATATTATAATTGACTTTAGTAGGAACAATAATAGAACATTTATATAATTATATATAATTCATGTATAAAAACTAATAATAATATTAATAATAAAATTTTAGTATTAATTTCACTGTTCATTGAATTTCTAAATTATAAAGTCCACGATTTCAATATTATAATTAGTTAATATTAAATTCGATTGGTTTGGTTCGTATCAAACCTTATCCAGCTAAAATGTTTTAACCAATTTAATTTAGTTTGAATTATGAATTAAGAATTGATCCAATATATTTACACACTTAAAGCTCACTCTTTGACCTATGTGTGCCGAAGTGGCATGTTCGGACAAAAGTTATATGCACTAGGAGATCAAATTTTGTTCAAACTATATTATGTTTTTTTATAAAAAGTTAAATTAATCAAAACGCACCGTTCCGCCGCCAGCCCGCCAAACAAAAGTTAAAACCATTGCGACTTTACCATAATTATAATAATAAATGTACATTTTGAAATCTGAACAATTCTAGATTCACGACTAATTTGGTCAAGAAACATCACAATCTAGCTTTGCATTATTGACTTTACCTTTTCAAAAAAATAATAAATAAATAGTGATTACCACACTTTCTTATATATAAAGAAAAGCTAGTCCAAAACAGAATTGCGTTTATGGGAATCAATATATAGAAGGAATGATTGTTCTATTATATACATAAAAAATAAAAAGTATTTTCCCTTTCATGGTTAAAAATAATAGTTAATAATATTGATAAATTTGCCGATAATATATGTATAAACCTTTTAAAGTTAAAAATAACTTTTTATATAGATTATATATTTATTATAAATTTAAATGATACAAAACATGGTGTTTTTCCATCAAACAGTAAATTAATATAGAAAATAACTTTATATTAAACAAATTTAGTGTCGGTGAATTTATACTTCTTTACAATAGTGTTACCATTTTTTAATGTCGATTGTGTAACAACTGACACAGAAAAAACAAAAACTGTTACAGAATAATATAACTATGCACCAATGCAAATTTCCATTTCTCTCTTTCAGTGACAAGTCGGAATTTGACACAATGATATTTTATTATCACTTAATTCAACTTACTTTTCTCTTTAAGAAGGAAAGTTATGTCAAATTACTAGGTTGCATTTCATGACATTTTTTACTATTTCAATGTAATCATCGACTTTACTAATGTTTGACCTGGAGATACTTTAAGATAATCATAAATAATTTCATTTACTATTTTAAAGAATATAGTAAATTATTTAAAAATAAAAGTAGTCTGAAAAAATCAAATATGAATATTTTACTATTTAAATAATAATTAAAGTTATATAATTATTGCAATATAATTTTATTCCAATTTTTTTATTATTAGCAAAGAAGATTATATATATATATATATATATATATATATATATATATATATATATATATATATATATATATAATACTAAGATGTTAAAGCTTTATAAAAAAATTAATATTTCGAGATGAAAAGGAGAAGACTCCAAAAAAGTCATACTTCACATATGAGGATTATTCGTTGAGTCATGGATGGAGTCTAAAGAGAGATTCACATGTAAAAAATTCTCTAATTTTCAAGTTAGTAAAAATATGAGATTAGATGTTCAATTCACATCCGTAAGAAACAATTTGAATTTTTGATAAATACATTTGTTAATAATTACTAATAGAATTATAAATCGTAGGTATTTCGAAGGCGACCCTTACAAAGGATTTCGCCGTCGATAAGTTCGTTGATAAATATTAAATAGACTTCTAAGTCAGTTTTTGTATGTCTACTTACCACACATAAAATAGTACATACAAACTTGCATTATAAACAATAAATAAACCTACCAATTATAGAGACAAAATACCAATATTCAATACAATCAACATATCCAAGTTTATCACATGAAACGTAAACATATCACAATACTAATTAAACATAATGATGTATGTAAAAATAAAGTCAAACAATACCAAACTCAATCAACTTAATCAAACTAAATGTGAGGTAGCTCTGGTATTTGGTTGAGTTGGATTGGGTTTGACTGGACTGGTGCAGGTTGAACTAGTGTGAGCTATTGTTGGGACGGTGTTAGGTTGGACTAAGGTAGTTGAAGGGTCTGGTAGTCAGGAAGTAGCAATGTCAAGACTAGATTGTGTAGGGATTGAAACTGTCCTTTCAATTCCTCATAAGCTTGATCACGAGCTTTTAGTCGTTGTCTAAGGTACGTAATGTCCTCAACATTGAAAGTGGAAGAATATGGTTGGTGCATTCAAGCTACCGCTTCCACCTGGATTTGTAGCAAGTTGTCCTACCCCATATAGTCTTCCTTTATTCTTTCTACTGGCAACCTCAACCCAACACTTAATCCTAATTGTCTCATTTGTTGCAGGATCATCAATATTATTGTCTTCTGACCTGCAAAAATCTATTTTCAAATTGTTCCTGTTCAGTAAGCAAGAAGGCATTAGTTAAATATAGTAAAAATTAAACTTTTATGGGAAAAAAGTGAAAGTGTTTGCTTACATGTGTGTTTTTATAGTTTAATTAGTTTCCTCTTATTATTTCTCCCTGTCAACTACGTTTAACAAACAAGATTTTCCCTACTATTCAACTCAATACTATATCTCTAAATAGGAATTACTGAAAATAAAATGCTTTCAAACTAATTGCATCACCAAGAACGAATCAACTATACTACACTCGATATATATTATTGTCAAAATAATGTAAGAATTTATTTTTCATGTTGCATATCACTATTATTATTATTATTATTATTATTATTATTATAACAATAGTATTTTATGATAAAATATTTACTTTTATGAAAATAATATATATTCATTTATTTATATGAGAATAAAAAAAGAAAATTTGAAAATTGAGAAAAAAAAGAAGTAAAAGTAATGTTATATTTTTAATCTTTTAAAATTTTAAAATATTTTATCAGAGGACACAAATCCATTGTTTGACTTAAGTAATGTTATTGTGAGGAGTTCCATTTAGTTATGTTGGACTTCTAACTTCTACTAATGCAGCCAAGCACTTTTCTTTTGTTGCCAAATCCACGTAAGTCCTGATCAATTGGAATGGATTTGGAAAATGTTGAAAAAATGCCTTAGATGCTGTTAAAACAGTTTCTAGTCTAGTTTCAATAAATAAATTATTAATGAGTTATTATGCTGTTAGGGGATTTTGTCAGTTTTCTTTTTAATATGGTTTCTTATTTTGATTTCCATTATTTGTAAAAGATCTTAATAATTAATTGGGAATATAAAAGAAGATAATTTTTTATTCATTTGCTGGTGTTTTCTGACTTATTTTCACTATAATTATCACTCTCAAAGCTATACAAACAATTTGAATCACTTGAATGATTAGGGGCAGCTTACCGGTTTGGATAGTCTAAAACAAATTTGAGAAAGTGAGGTTTTTTATTTAAAATTTATTTTTAGAGTTTTTTTATGTAAAATTATTTATTAAATTATGATAATTAATTTTTTAATTTTTTTTGAGATATTGTTGATCTTAAATAAGTTTTTATTATTTTTAATTATGAAAAACTCATTTTTTTTCCAATGCCTTGGATAATATATATTTGTGTACAATCATCATTTAGTCTTTTAATCTCTTCCTTATTACCATGGGTTTGAGAATCAAAATTATCTTCATCACTAACTACTTCTCTTTCTCTATGGTTGCTTTCACCTATATCTATGTTGTTATTATTTTGTTTTCTAATTATTCTAATTCATTTTTCTTATATATTTTTATAAGTTTATTCATAGCTCCTTTACATAATGCAATTAAAGCCTCAATTATTCTCTTCTTTTGGAATTTTGAATAGTTTGATTCAAATTTTATAGTTGACATATTTCTATATTTTTATATGAAATAAAAAATTATAATATATAAAACACTATTAAAGGTAAGTATATAAAACAAATGAGTCCACACAATAAAACCTAGTTTTGGTTGTCAAAAAAGTAAACTCGATAGTAGACTTGTAGTATCCCGAAGTCTCAGGTCTCTTTCTCCTTTTCAATTCTCAACTTTTTCACAAACCTGTAGAGTTTATTTAAGATTAATCATGAATATAAATAATTAAAAAACAATTATTGTTCTTCTCACCTCAATAGCAAGTGTTTTTACCCTAAAACTGAATTATCTTTTTACATAAAACTCAATTTGGAATTATGCTTCAATTAATCTATTATCCATAAAAAGACTAAACCCTAATCTAACTAATAGTTTTGTTAAACAAATTTAGTTCCTCATTAATACATATGCAAAAAAAAAACTTTCGAAAATTGTAAATCAAAAAGTACCGAAAAAAATGGGAAATAAAACGCATTTCTAATTCTAATACAAATCCAAAACAAAATAAAAACAACAACAACACAAATAGAAAAGAAAAACATACTAACTGGAAAAAAAAGATGAAAAAATTAGTACACACGAATAATATGAGATTCACGAATGTAATTTGGCAAACCCCTATAAAAAAAGACTCTTAGAAGAGAAGGAAGTAAAGAGAGGTAGAAGTCACAAAGAGATAAAAGAATAAAAAAAGAATATAAAATCTAGATTTATTATAAGAGAATAAATCTAACTAATCATTCTCTTCCTTGTAAAAAAAATTATAATTTACTAAATAAAGTTTTACCCCCATTAATTAACAAATTAACACACATTAATAGTAATTTAATTAAATTTTATTCTCAAACATCAACTTATAATTAATTTATTTGAGCTATATTAGTAATAAAATTATTTTTTGAGGTCTTTTTTCTTAAACATAATTTTAAAATTAATTTAATCGAGGTATATTAGTACAAAAAAAAATTCAAGCCGTTATTTCTTAAACAATTTTACAATTAATAATTTAATAGTTAGTAGTAAAAAAATTTTTTGTAGGCCTAAAACAAGTGCATTACTTGTTTTACCTTTGAGACGACCTTGAGAATGAGTTATGTGTAAGGCCCACTTTATCTTCTGTCCAATGTTTAAGGGTTGGCCCTAATCAGTTGGGCTTAAGGCTGGCCCATGGGGTGTCCAAAACCCCTAAACCAGCCTAACCCTCTCATTTTCTGCCCACTCTGCAAAATTAGTGCTTTACTCCTCCCCTTTGATTTGCTTTCAGAAGCTTTGCTAGGGTTTGAACCTCCTTCATCTTCAAGCTAGCTCAACTTCATTTTTACGTCACGTAAGTGGTCTTCAACCCATATCCTCTTTCCTCTAGTCATATTTTCGTGTTTTTAGTTAGGGTTCACCGTAGGGAGCTTGTCTTAAATTTGTTCCGCTGTTTTTCAGCTCTCGAATCTACTCCTAGAGCTACTGTGCTCAACTGTTTGGGTGTCCGAGTCCTTAGCTAGCATTTTCCAGGTAAGGGAAGCTAGGGTTTCGTGTTTTAGATTTATTTTGCCTATTTTTGGTTCTGTTTTGCATATCTGGTGATTATGTGGTGTTCATGATGGAATGAATATGCATTTTTTGCCGTTTGGATGAATCTCTGGCTTTGCAGGTGTGAAACAGTGAGGGAGAACTGCTATTTTCGCCTAAGCGAGCTCGTCTTGCATAGGCGAGAATAGCAGAAGCTCGCACAGGGGTTTTTGCTCGAGCACTCGCTCAAGCGGGAAACTAAATTTTTAAGCGACGAACCATCTCGCTCAGGCGAGATGGCCTCGCCTGAGCAAGAGTTCACATAACCTCCCAAAGCCTTCATTCGTGGTCTCGCCTAAGCGAGAGCCTGCAGCTTGAGCGAGACCACTCCTCTCGCATGAGCGAGGGCTCCTAGCTTGAGTGAGAACCTGACGTAGACCATGTTGTTTTCTTACATAATTGTTGTTGGTTGCATGATTGGCTGGTTTGCTCTATTTAAAGTATGAAGTATGTGAATATGCATGTAATATCTGATTATATGGGCTGGAATTGATGAGTTTGGTATGATCTTGGTATGGAACATGAATGGATGGTTGGTTATAAATGTTGGCATGAAATTGATATGCATGATAACTTTATGCTTGGTTGTTAAGACATGATTTTGGTGTGGTTTAGGGCCTAATTCCATGGATCTCTAGGTGAGATCTCATGATGGTGCCTCATTGGTCAGGACGTAATTCCACGATGATTTCGTGGTGGTGTGTCATGGTTAAGACGTAATTCCATGACCCATGTTAGTGGGAGCTCATGGTGGTACCTCATGCTTAGGACGTAATTCCACGAAGGTTCGTGGTGGTGCCTCATTATATAATCTAGTAAGGATTCAAGTAAGGATTGCATCCTAACACTCTAAAGAGTTAGTTAGTGTAACGTCCTAGCCGGAAATTACTTATTAAAATAAATAAAAATATAAATAAATTAACAACCTCATTTATTTATCATCGATTCCCAAAAACGCGGGAAAATTTAAATTTAGAAATCCAACGCTCCATTACAAAATAAGGAAAATGGGTCACATCGTTCATATTACCAACAAAATGTCTAAAAATTTTTACAATTTATTCCATAGTGCAACATAGTAACTAGTAATAAAATCCCAAAGATATCCCCACTTCGTCTCAAGCATCTGCCTGCTCACATGCATCAACATCTGCTCCCATATAACAAGTTACATGATCATCGCCACACACATACAGATAGGGTGAGCTCATTTAAATAAAATAAATAATATAATATTAAATACTATATTAACAAATGTAAACCCGGGTTAGTACACTTTCCCCCTTTCTTTTCACAACTTCACTTCCAACACTTGCCTTTAGACGTCTATCAATTCTATACCCTTTAAGTGAGAACAATGATCGATCTTCGCTGCACGAGTGTCCACTCGCCCCTCCGACTACAGGCCACCACCTGATAGTCCACACATGGGAATAACATTGCCACAGCATCTCACTGTGACACCAAGTGGAGCTCCCCGAAACAAACATAAAGTTTGCAGCCGTTCCAGACTACCAAAACTCTATCAGAATCACTCTGAAGAGGGCAATCACCCGAACATCGCCGTACGAGCCACAACTCGCACACTCCACTGGACTTCCTAAACCACCAGGCTACAACCTACAATGGTCACGTGTTATTCCAATACGGTTTACACTCGTAACTGGACCCCTAGCCAAAGCCTCGCATCATGTACCTCACCTAAAGCTGTGTAGAAACCTTCCCTCGCGCACTATCACTGAACCAAAACTGCCTGGCGCGCATCACACGCCGCTAGGCAGAACTTAGCTCCAGGCGCCTGGCAGGCATCACACACCGCCAGGCGCCACGTGCCTGCAGAATCACCTCTGCACCGTCACCGCCTGGCGAACTTCGCCCTGCCATCAGGCGCCACTCGTCGCCACCGCTTAGCACACCCGTCTCGCACCGCCAAGCGCCCCTTGCCTTCCAGGCCTCCTACTTCCTTGCCCCGCCTGGCGGAACCCACCTTACTGCTAGGCGCCCTGCGCATCTAGTGACCACTGTCACTGTTTGAGACTCTACTGCCTGGCGGCTCGCTCTACACCGCCAAGCGTCATACCAGTAGCCCCAGACTACTGGTTTTTGACACTTTCAACAGATATCAAAGACCCAATTTCATACCACACACCAATATATATCTCAATGGTACACCAAGCACGATTCTATACCATATTATTGTCTACACCATCCAATCACGCCAATAATAACTTGTAATGTTGCACCCACTCTTCATAAAATAACACAACCAATATAGCATATTAGCCACACACCCAATAAACACAAGTTTCATGCATCCAGACCTGTTTACTAAACATAATGTATTCTTTATTTTTCATGAGTCATTTTATTAATTTACCCAAATCTATAATCATACAATTTCCCCTTGTAGTGTCCAAATCACTGATTCTCCAGTACCTCCGTCCCTTAACCTATTTCCACATACAATTCTGATATAGTTTAATTGCTTATATCCCCACTATCACATAATTGGACCCAAATCAGTTTACCCCGTCAACAGTTATAGTCAATTCCCTCATCAGTCAAGTTTCTTCTCACGCTCCATATCTACATACATAATTTTATATACCATGGGTGCGGTTAACTGCATACTATAGTCCTACACGAAATAAAGACATGTAGTCTCTGCCATTATGATGTCGCCTGGCGGAAATCACGGTACTGCCAGGCAGCGCATACCAACTCCAAGGCTGTCCAGGTTTCCCATCCTCATCATGACCCCATCTAATCCCATACTACCCATACAGTATTCGTTCATATTTAATTTCAATTACGCACCTCGTAAAGAATTCACAGCGGATCATCTTAACATCAATTTTGGTAAACAGTACATTTTCCATGGCATGCTTCAGTCTAAACATTCCCAATTTTCACAGCAAAAATCATAACCCCGATCATCATACAAGGCGACGAAATTCCATCAATTGACACATTAAGAACCAATCACATAAAGCCAGTCATACACATACATTATCAATTCGATACAGACCCTTCCACGTCACTGACAATCCAACCAAAATTGAAAAAAAATTAACAACAGCATCGACAGCGCCTGGCGGGTCACTCCCGACCACCAGGCAATTCATCCACCAATACAGAAAACTAGCACAACTACATGTGCCGTCTGGCGGCACATGAATTGCCGTCAGGCGGTTTCTGGAAAAATCCAGAAAACGCGCACCAGACCAAAACTCAAATATTTAGCAGTTCTATCATGACCCAGCACACCTTTTCATATGATTCAGCAATAAAACATGCAGTAAGAACTCCCCTAACCTGGAATTCCTTCGCTTAAAATGAAATGCTTGCGTTCTTTCCTTGAGTTCCAACAATTCCTCAAGCTCTCCCGCTGCCCAGCCCTTCAATCCCACTCCCTACTCACTGTTTCTCTCTGAATTTGTGCAGCCCTCAATACCCCAATTGTGCAAACTCCAAAACCCTCCTCTCTCTCACCATTAGCCCTTTAGTTGGGTCTTAATTATGGTTAAATTGCCTTAAAACGAATTTTTGCCATTAATCCCTCATTAACCTCCCCCCTTATTGACCTATTACCTTCTGTTTTTCGGCCACCCCTTGCTGCCATACACCCTAGGGTTTAGGTGCCTCTTCATGTGCATGCTAGAGTAACTTTTAAGCAAAAAAGAAAGTACTTTGTTCAAACCAAGGTTTGAACCCATCACCACACAATTCCAATTCAAATATACAATCAATTCAACCAAGTCGTATCACATGATAATATTTATATGTCAAACATTATATCCTTACTTATCACACCCAATCATCTCTAAAAAAATTTACTAAGAATTAAATAACACACAACTGGCATACATACTCGAACCCAAGTCCTCTCACACAACCAAACTACTCTCAACCACTTGAGCCAGCACTTTTCCACGTCAAGAATGTTAGAATTTAATGCCAAAAAGGCTTCTCTCACTCGCATTAATTAAATAATTAATTATTTAAATTTAGTAGGTCTTACAGTTAGTCTCACGTAGAGTGTACTGACTCAAGTGGTGAGAGTAGAAGGAGACCCTAATCTTTGGCAGGATAATGGCTTTAGATGTTTAAAGGCTAACCTTGTGAGTGGTAGAGTGAAACCCATTAGCAATTGGCTCTGCAGAGCAATAGAGGCCACCATAAGTGCAAGCATCCGGTGAATCTGACTAATTATATGTATCCGGATAATCGTGTCTTGAGTCTTAGTGTCTTGTTTGCTGGTCATCACATGCTTGATTGATGTATGTATCTTTGGCTATAAAATTGTAAGCAATTGTATGATAAACCCTTTTTCTACTCTAGCTTACCTTTTCTACTTGTTTGTATGTTCTGTGTGGTTTTCTCCTGTTGCGATGATCATCAATTTATTGATGTGAGCAGATGCGAGAACTCCCCGTGGTCATCATGGTGATGGAGATTCCGTTGCTTAATTCGTCTTGGGTCAGATCCCGCTTATCTTTAAGTTTTTCTTTTAGGGCGATAGCCCTTGTATTATCTTGCTCTTTAAGCATTCATTTTGAATATTGTCGATCTATTACTATGTCTTGTTAATGGCAACGTGGTGTGTCTTAATATTTTCTTCTAAATACCTTGGATATCTATAAGGAGTGACATTATACTCCGCAACTTTGCTCTTTATATTATATTGCGTGATATTTCATTTAATTATGTTATTCTTTAAATGGGACATTACATTATGTAACAACTCAATCATACTAGATAAGTCTACTATCTAGATTATCATATAACTAGTATTAAATACACATATAAAAAATAGATAATATAATTATATTATTATAGTCCTCCACATTTGAAAATCTCTAAAATAATGTTTCAAAACAAAGAAGGACTATTCTAATACAAAATTTAATAATATGTCTATTTTTGTAAGACACTAAACATCAACTACACACATAACCACAACCATAAAAAGTAACACACAAGGTAAGTTAGAGAAAATTTAAATTATACTACTACTTTTAAATACTAATTATAAGGGTCAAACACTTTTTTCACAACTCACATCACACTAAATCATCAAATGTCTAAAAGGTATCACGCATACAAAGACCCTCATGGCTCTTTCATACACAAATAGACATCTGAATCAACCTCTGAAGGATTAGTGTATTTATTACAATTTGAAACCCTGCACTTGTCATCAGTTATCCACTCATGCTTCTCAAGTGTTGTAACTATATCATGTTTGGGTCGCATCTCGATCCATAGAGTATGACATGGTAAATTCTATATTGCAAGTTCAATCTATTACTAAAACTCCATATTTAAACCTCCTGCAACTCTTACAGCTAGTTATCTTCCTCTATATGAGTCTAATACTAATAAAGTTAGGATGATCTAATTCTGATCTTTGTTGTTAATACACTTCACATACCACCACATAGTAGTATTCCAAAACTATGAATAATTACATCTACACACTACAAGAATGTCACTGTTTAGCTTCCAAAAATGGCATCGGCCATAATGGGGACGCAAAAGGACGTGGGCTAAACCTACGCACAACCCACTCTATAGTATTTATAAAAAAAAAGTAATTGTTTTTATCGTCGGCTTGGCCGATGCATAATATAAAAATCAATCGTCGGCTGGCCAATGCATATGGATTCAATAATTGGCGTCGGCTGGCCCACGTATATATCTCTTAAATAAATAAAAAAACAAATCTTTAATTAGGTTATGTTTCGCGGTGAAGTTTTCCCCTTTTCTTAATTTTATTTTGGCTCCACCATTTGGTTTCTCTAACATAAACCCTTTGCCCCTCTTTCGCAACACAGTGTGCCACAACCATAACCATTGCATCATTTTTCAATGTGTGCCGTCTCTTTTCTACAATGAGTGCGAGACGAGAAGGTTTGGAATTGGTTAAGCGGAATCGGGGGTTCATGTGAAGGCGAGTTCGTTCCCTGTAATTGTGGAGAGTTTGCTTATGCATTCACTGTAAGGGCTTCTTCAAGTCATCCTGCACTCTTCCACGATCTATCGCACACTGCATTGGTCTGAGAGCATCGCTTCTGTGCTCAACTTCAAAGCCCTTTCCAACAACACTCTCGCTTCTTCGTTCCAGTCACCCCACGAGCCAACAAGGGGAGCAAAAAGATTTTGGTTTCCATTTTCAATTTCCAGTAACTCCTTATCCCTCTCTTTCTTAATTTTGGGTTTTTCCTATTAAGGTTTCTTTGTTGTGTGTGTTGGGATGATTAAATTTGATTGATTTTGTGTCATTCTTGCTTTCTCTATCTGCTTGATGCACATTTTGGGAGGCACGTTCTGGGAGGCTTTGTTGATGCTTAAGACATGCTTTTCAACTACAGCTCTTTAATTTGAACACCAAGAGTGAAGGCTGCATTGTCCAGTGAAGATTCAGAACTGGTTGGTGTTGGTCATTAAGCGTTTTAAGTGGAGGTAAACAACTTTTGGAAATAACATATTACTTTGACTCTTGAATAGCATATTATTGATATGGAAACTTGTAAAAGAGGTATGAGCTTGTGTGTTTGCTGCTATTCTTTAAGACATTAGCATAGATTGATTAGAATGTTTGAAATGTGTATGGATAGGTATTAGATGCAGGTTAAGCAATTGGATAAGGCTTCTGGGATCCCCTTGGAAACAGATTGGTCATTTCAAATTACGTAGTAATTTGCGTAGGCTTAGCCGACGCAAGGCCGACGCTAACAATTGAATTTCTAATTGTTTGCGTTGGCCAGACCCACGAAAATAACCTATTTCAGCTTCCATTTCTGTATTTCGTGGGCTTGACCCACGCATAGCCCACGCAAAAGTCAGAATATTGCGTTGAAATCTTCCAATTTGCGTCGTATTGACCGACGAAAACTATTTGAATTTCTTTTCCCTTTTAATTGTTCGTGGGCTTGACCCACGCACGAGAAATTATTATTATATTTGTTATTCATTTTTGTCGGTTTAGCCGACGAGAAATTCGCAGAAATCGTGCGTCCCCATTTAGCCGACGCAAATGACCTTTGCATCTAGGAAATGGACGTGGGTCACGTTGCCGTCGTTGGACCGACACCATGTGCATATTATCGTTGGCTTTTTAGTTGTAGCGTAGATTTTTGGCCGACGAAAAGATAAAAAATTCTTGTAGTGACATTCCACATAATTTATACCAAACCATGCCACAAAGTACAAGAATTAAAATTATATTTATAAGTGAAACTCGTCCAACGACTACATCACTCGCCCAACGAAAATATATTACTAATACTCTTTGTTTTCTCATAAAACTTTCCTGCTGAGCAAATACAAACTTAACCAATGAGAGAATACTAGGATTACATTCTTTAAAATTTGCCCAATGAAAATTCTCTCGCTTAGCGAGTTAAGTACACACATCACTCTTTAGATTTTGTTATTTTTATTTTTGCTCAGCCAAGGTTTTACTCGCTCAACGAACATACTTCTTAACACTACTTTTGACAAGCTCACCCAACGAGTAAAAGTGTTAGAACTCTCTAGATTGCAAATTATGTATTCTCGCTTAGCGAGCTACATGCTCGCCCAACATTTGCATAATTCTATAAAACCATATTTGATAGTAGTTATCCTAACCCATTAGTTTACCAAGGCATTCCACTCATATTCTGGATGCCAACACATTACAATGTTATCAAATGTTTCACACAAATCTAATCAGGTTACACAACCATTCAGATTCACAATTAGTACAAAAAGAGATCTCGGATACATACTACAATCAATACAATTATATATATATATATATATATATATATATATATATGTATATATATAAACACCAAATAAAAACAAATTCAACAAAATCAACCATCCCATTTTTCACAATCACATAATTCAATCTCATCACGTAACAATAATATTTTAAAGGGTTAAGTATGTTTTTAGTCTCCGAATTTTGACTCAAAATTAAAATTCTTCCTTGTCTGAAACTTTGATACATTTTGGTCCCTAAACTTTAGAAATGAATGAATATAGTCATCATGTAGCGGTAATGTTTTAAATTTAAATTAACTTCCTTAATTGATATAGAAGACTACCCTATCTAAGAGATGCTCCTAGAGTTCTAGAACTCACATGATACTTCAACTACCTACACAACCATCAATTCAAAGAACTGAGCATATTACAATAAACACAACTAAACAAATATTCACTTTGAGCAACTTTGAAATACATGCATGCTTCCTATAGCCATTTGCACCTCAAAATAGTAAAATGACTATAAAAATAAAGCAAAAATGTTATCATGTTTTAAACTTTGATTAGATAAATATGTAGAATTCTATGTTGTGTCTTCACTGGTAGTTCCTAATCGTCGTATAAATGAACAAATGAGTTAAAAACTTATAGAGATAAGGTATAGAACATTCTAAAAGTAATTTTAGAGAGATGAAGAATTTTTATAAAATCAAACTCAATTATTAAAACTATTTATAATTTAATTTTTAATAATAAAGAAATCAAATATCATCTTTTAAAAATTATATATCCTGCTCTTTCCTTTTCTAAATTCTTAATAGCTACTAGAAGTTGAGACCATTTGAAAGCATGTCAGCAATAACTTAAAAAGAAAGTTTAAAATGCAAAAAATTTTAGAGTTTAATAGGCCTTTTTTTTGTAATTTTTAAATTATTATTTTTATAAAATTTAATAAAGTTATGAAGCCAAATAATTTATAATTAAATAATTTGATATTATATAATACTTTTTCTCTTTCAATAATTAACATAATTTATACTACAAATATCAAGCCACAAAACGTTGTTTGGTCCATTTCATTTTGATTTCTTTTATTCCTTCCCAAGAAAAAGGTTTGAAATTAAGAGGTCTCATCTACCTTGTCGGAGAACAAATTAACAAGCAAAAATTATTGTTCTTTCAATTCTTAGATTTGAACCAGGTCCTATCTTGTTTAAAAAGAAATTATACAACACATCATAAAATATAAGTTCGGATTTTCTGTTATATTTTTCATATTTTCCTTTGTTATATTTTTCAAATGCACCAATATAAATATTTTAGAATATATTAATTTTTTAATATATCTAAATTAGTGTATGTTAAAGATACAACATAAATAAAATGCGTTTAATTTGTTAAAAATATAACATGTATTTAATATTTATCAGATAAAAATATCACTAATGGTTGGAATTTCACTTAGTAAAGTATACAAAGATTTTTAGCACATTCATTTTCTAATAGAAAATAATATTTTCTCTCCTCACTCTTTATTCCTTTACACCATATACGTACTAGAATACAATTATTTGTCTACCAATTATTTTTCATCATTCATTTCGGTCAAGTCGCTGTGTATTAGGTATGATGACAATTTTTTGGCATATATATATGTCTTTTCTTAATGCATTAATAAATATTTTCTATTTTTTTTGTCTTTATATATCTTTAAATGCCAAAATGAAGGATTAATAAATTCTTCGCACCAATGTCATTTTTCTTTTAAAAAAATGTTAAAATCATTAGATTATTGTCTTCGTATGCCCTTTAATATTGGAGACATCATTTAGACTACATGGTTGAGCACATTATGTCTAAAAGAATATGTAGTTTTTGATTTAAACTTTAAATAAGAGTTTTTTTAGCATATTCAAATATTTACTCTTTTTACTTTGCAAATCAAACAAGGTGAAATTTCTTTTACCAACCCTTCAAATTCATTTTTTTTTCTTCTACTAATAACACAATATAAACCAAAAGAAATTTTCGACAGAATGTATATTGTTTCATCTTATGAATCAAACAAAATTTAACCATTATCTTTGGTAAAATTAAGCAAAAATAAGTGAAAAAGTTGAATCTAAAGTTGAAATTTAGGCTAAAAGTATTTTATAAAAGTAGGTAAAAGTTTTTAAATGATGAATTAAAACATGAATAATTATTAAATCAAATCTTAATATTAAATAATTATAAATTTATATTTTTTTATTCTCTTTTGAATATTTAATATAAATTAAATTCCACATAATATTTGTATAACAATTAATTACTCATTATAATTTAACCGTTCTCAATAAAAAGAAACATTTTATTAAAAATAAAAATAAATTATTATATAATAAGAAAATAATAACATGACTACAGCATTAAATTAACAATTAAAAATAACGTAACAGTAAAACAATAATCTGAAAATGATGATGATAAACAAGATTTCCAATTTTTATATTATTATTTTAAAGATTTAAATACAAAATTTGTATTATTCGATAACATGAATAACTTATTAAATTAAGTTAAAAGTATTAAAAAGAAATACCCCATCTAACGCAAATGAAATAACTTGATTAAAATTTGATCTTACAATTTGATCCAGATAAAAACAATCTACCAAATACTCACTTAATAATCTATAGTTGGACCTCAACATTAGATAACTGACATTAATATTTGAATAATAATGTATGACCTGGGTTGAGGGGAATAAAGTAAAGCCAGAATGGGGAGATTGGAAGCACAGAAAATAATTGGCTACAATGACTTCCCCTTTCATCCAGAACCAAGACTGGGACATGTCGCAGGAGCCCTCAGAAATTTTGTTCAATCCATTGCCAAGAAATGCTGTTCTTGACCCTATTCACGATTCTCTTTCCTTCGACATGGTTGATTCCTCCACTGCACCACCACAAGGAAATCACAACCACACACAAGAAGTGAAGAAGAAGGAGAGGTCGTACAAAGGTGTGAGGAAGAGGCCATGGGGAAAATACGCAGCAGAGATCAGAGACACAACGAGGAATGGAAGAAGGGTTTGGCTTGGAACCTTCGAGAGTGCAGAAGCTGCTGCTTTGGCTTATGACCAAGCTGCATTCTCCATGAGAGGCCACAGTGCTGTCCTCAATTTTCCAGTCAAAAGGGTCAAAGAATCTTTGCAAGAGATTCAATACACCTGCTTCACTGGTTCTTCTCCTGCACTTGCACTCAAGGAGAGGCACTGCATCCAAAGAAAGTTGTCTTCAAAACCTAAAAAGTGTAAAGGGAAACACCCCTCTCAGGATCCAACACAAAGTCTGGTGGTGTTAGAGGATTTAGGAGTTGACTATTTAGAGCATCTTTTAAGCATATCCGATCAAAGTGAAAGCCCTAGCTGCTTCCACTAAACCTGTCAAAGTATTTTCCCTTTTATTTTCACTTTTCACAACATCAATTTCCAGCCATGGCATGTGTATGTATTGTATTGTACTCTCTTTAGATGAACCTGAATTAATATCCTCTCTTCCGAACGAATTTATGCGCTTACTTGTGCCTTTCAAAGTTGAAGTGCTATGAATCCATTCTTGCACCACACCCATTGTCCATCATCCACAACAGGTTCATTTTCTTCACATTCCAACTTCACAATTTTAGCAGTATTTTCAAATAAAAGTTCTCAAGTTATGCTATGTGGAAAAAACTTTATGAGAAATTCTACGATATCCTAAAATATTGTTAGTTTTGGTACTGAGAAATTTTACTTTCCCTCTCTTATGTAGTATGATTCAACTCATTCAGCTTTTGAATATTGATTCAAAGATCAATTGCACTAAAATTTTAGATATACCTAGGTGCCATACATCTAGCAAATCTCAAAGATTATTACATTACTCGCTATCTGTTTATATCAACATGGTCTTGGATTGTTTTTATAGGCAGAAGATTTATTCAGTAGCAGACAAGAATAGTACTCTAACCTAAATTCAATATACATGCAGAAAGAAAATCAAAGATGTTACCTAATACAATCTGTAGGACTGACACACAATCTGACAACAGATAGATTTTTCTTTTGTCATCAACCATGTCCAAGATATCAGTTTACAAGATATGTCCATAATAATCCAACAAAAATAGAAAATACCTTGAGCAAAATTTTATTCCTCATCAAACTTATCTTGACAAAAATACACACTGTGTTTAACATCTTAGATAAAGGTTCTTTCTAAATATATAACATATTACCTGATATAAAACCATAGAACATCACAGACATGATAAGATTTTCATGAAGATATAGTTGAGTAATTTACCAATAATTCGGAACCTTAATTTCTTTGTTGCATATCTCACATCTGGCTTTTTTCTCAAATACATCTCATCAGTGGTGAATCCGAGAAAATGAGGATTTTAAAACCCCAGTAATCAGAAAAGCTTTCAATATATGGGCAAGATCAAAAGTATAAATAAAAGGCAACAAATACAAAGAAATGAGCTCAAATTCATTGAATACATCAAATGTAACATAATATAGGAAGCTTGAAAGTCCTAAGCTACTTGAAGAAATTAAAATCTTGTAACAGAATAATACACATTTCAGATTTATCATTCCCAATCAAAACTTCAACTAAACATGCCAGAAATACCAGTAAAGCATGAAATTATGCAACACCCGCCAACAATATTCCTTTCATTGCACCTCCAAGAACATAAAATAACAAAGCCCCAAACTTCACCCAAAAGCATTTAATTTGGCTCTCCATAGTTATAGCAAAGTACAACCTTAGTGTCCACAATGGACAAAATATCTTCTTTACCTTGTACAAATCTTAAAATGTTTTTTTTTTTTTTTTTTTTTATTTATTTGTGAAAATAGAAGACTGAAACAAACTGTTTTCTCTGATCAAACAGGTTCTGATGTAAATCGTTTGAAACTAAAAATGAGTGACTTATAGCAAAGTGATCACATTCAAGTGATATTAAACAATAATTAATTAAAAGACATCAGTGCAACGGGAACAAATTAAAAGCTGTTCATCTAAATTCACCATAAGCAAAACAAAATAGATCACAATTATTCATTGTACTTGTCAACAGAAATGTGGGGGTGATAACAAGTTCACCTGATGGAAGATGTTCAAGATGCAATATATGCATCTCACGCTGAATTTGGCTGCAAAAAATTTCTTGTTTTCTACTTAAAAAAGAATAATCTTGTGCATGCTTATCCTGGTCCTATTCTATTAAGGAAAATAGGAATGAGGTGATAGGGTTGAACACTACAAGATTATCTTATATATCTACCATTCGCTCAACTTAAATCGTCAGAAACATTCAGAAGTTACTGATCTCAAGACGTAATTAATTACTCTAGCTTCCTGAATTAAACATTATCATATTAAGATTTTACTCAGAAATCAAAATGGTAGATATTTGAAGCCATTTATACAAAATTAATAGACAACAGAAGAAAATTGAAGTTGGTAATGTCAAGTTTTTAAGCAATATAAGTTAAAAGCAACACAAAGAATCGATTCCCAAAAAATGCAGTGAATAAGCTTATAAGAATTCCCATAATGTAAATCAGCAGGAGAAATTTCCTCACATATACAAGGAAATGTTACCATGCTCTTTATGATGATCAAAGTAATTTCATTCCCAGAAATAATGCCTGACGATAGAGTTTTCCTTTTCACCCATGAAAATGGAATGAAAGAAATCACGCATACCTCATATCCGACAGTGTTTCCGTTGTTGACCACCATCTACCTGAACATTTTCCTGGCTTTACCAAAAGGACAGGTGAAAAGTGAGACAGACATGGGACAAACAAAAGCATTAATTTGACATAGTTTTGAAAAGTACATAAATGGTGTTGTGTTTTGTGTGTGAAGGATATATAGGGTTTAACGGAGGCGGAACGAAGAAGAAAGAGAGAGAAGAAAGTAGGCTTCTTTTCCGAGTCCGATACTGAACATTTTTTGACTCGAATAGGAAATGACTTGAAAGAGTTATATTCATTGAAAAATAAAATTCCTTTGTAAATTGTAATAGGGATGGACAACCTTCTACTCTCCTTAATATATTTTTCTTAACAATTTTCCTGAGACTTAAATATGGTGAACGATTATTTTTTAGAAAGTAACTTACCTACCTACAAGACAACAGAAATTGTTAATTTATCTTCTAATTATATTTAGGATTTCTCTTAATTTATTTAGATACATTGACGAGATGCATTAATACGGTATTAAAGTGAATTTTAAAACAGCATTAAAATACCTGTATTAATGTAAGTTTTGTCCTTTTTATCCACCCTCGCTTTCTCTCAATTTTCTGTCCGACACGTGGGGTCTCATATATAATATAATACAAGAACAACAGTTGATATTACCTCTTATTTTTGTGGGGACTCAAGAATATTTGAATATCTATAGATCTTTTCTCCATGTAGAAACTATTCAAACATATAGTTTGAAATCAATAATAAACTAGATAACAGTTTTCATCATTTTCGTGCCACTTTTCAATATACATAAAAAATCAACAATTATATATTAGGGAGATATTACCACTCTGCATCAGAAGAGAGAATATCTGGAGTTTTCAGAAGCATCTCAAAGATTTCAACTGTTTATCGCTTCTAGCTGGTCTACTCAGACATGTATAACTCATCCACAAATCAAAGATGAAGGGTAATCGTGTTTCAATAGTTTTAAATAATTGTATATTACCAGAAGGAAAAACACAAATTTAAGGCATAGTTTCAAGACAATGAAATTGGTCGAATACCTAATTTTTTAATGTGTGCCACTATTTAGAGATGCCATATTGCAGCACACTATCATACATTATGGAAGACAATGGAATTTTGAACATATATGTAGTAGAAGATCAAACCAAGTGTGATACTTTTTTAGATTTCGGGAAATTAAGAACTTTCCATGAAATACACAGAACCTAGTGGTCGGTTCCTAGTCACTTGCAGAGTGAACTTGTAGATTAGGCAGTGAGTTTTGTGGAGGATTGAGAGAGTGACATAGAATGCCTTGAACAGGAGAAGCTTTATAAGATACTGTAAAGCATGACACAGTGCTTGTAAATGTGTTTGAGAAGTAGAAAAAGTAACTGGAGTGTATTAAATGGGAAAAAAAATGGTTGAATTTACTTGTGCTAGACTTTTGGAAATTAGTAGCTTCCAAGAAAATTTTTTCCTCAAACGATTATTCATTGAAAAAGTGGGGAACCTATAATCCGACATAAAAATAAGCCTAAGTTATTGAAAAAATTACAGCTAAAACATGACATCAGGTTAAGGTGGTATTTATTTTGTCAACCTTGAGACTAATATGGTATATATGTAGAAGTCACAATCAAGCCAAGAAATAGATGAATTCAATTTCCCTTAAAGAGGGGTGTTGATGAATATACAAGTCTCACATACGACAAAATAGAGAAAACTAAAGTGTACGCAAGTTGGAGTACATGAATCTAACTGGTCTAGACTGTTTGGACGCACTCTTTTGCTGGCATCACCTTATAAACTATTTAACAAACTGGTGTTATAAGGTGTTTAACTAATTGTTTATTAATTGTTTTCCCATAGCAATAAATAATTCATTCAGAAGCATTTAAGAGATAATCTACAACTTTATAGATATTGTTGTGCATGTGGTGGTTTGGGAGATTGATGAAGTAATGTGGTTACCATCTCACGCACACTCAATAAAGACTTATCTACATTGTATCAAGTGTACGCGATGGTGGGTTATTAATCCCACATGTTAATATTACTAGTTTAAGTATAGAGGTGAATTAGTTGAAGGATTAAAACATCTCAAAAATACTCATATTGAGATAAAAAAAACAACGAAAATACAATGAAAGTGAAAGAAGAAAACTTAACAAAAGTTTTGGAACTAATCAAGAAGTCATAAAGATTACAAGGATAAAAAAAAAAAAAACTCTCAAATCTTCTAGAGTTACAAGAAACATAATAGAAGGATAATTATCAAATACAAAAAGTATTAAAAGGAATATAATTACTGAAGAATACACTCAGAATAATCTTAGGCTTAAAGAAATAGAGAATAAATATTAGAAAATGTAACATAGGTAATCTAAGCTAAGGAGTATTGTTTTTCTTATGCATAGTCCTGCTAAATAAAATACCTAATAAGAAAACAATAAAAAAAAAAGGAGATGTAGATTTGAAAATGAATTGTTCGTTGTGTGAGTAAAACGAGGAAACAACCAACCATCTATTTTTTGGAAGTATAAAGTATGAGAAATGTGTCATATTTGGATAGATGTTAGCAATGTACACCATAATGAGATAAAAAGGAATTTCAATCATTTTCACCTAGTCGAATTAAATAGAAAAGGAAACATCAGTTGGAAGGGAATGTGGGTAGCTTTGGAGAATATGGAGTCAAAGAAATAATGTCGTGTTTAGAAAAACAAAGGTATGTAAGAATAAAATCTAGGTTTGACCTAATTGAGGATATGGGCATAGATAAGGAGAAAAAAATAAATAAACATCATTTCATATTCTTATTGGTATTTATGCCCTATGCATTGCAATAAAATTTTGCAATAAGATGTATATGCATGCAATTAAGTATAAATCATTATGAGACATATTTACAATAGGACATTATGTAGCTAACAGAACTCAGACAATATAGTCTAGAGAATCTTTTTGGTAGGGAAACGATGTGCAACAAAAGGCTGACCATGTGGAAAATATGATAAATAATCCTTTTTATGATAAGTTCTTAAACAAAACATACCAATCTTGAAGAAATAACACAAAATCACAAGAAGGAGGTCTGCCCTTATGACAACTGAAAACTCCCAAGAGGTGGAGAGTGGTGGAATGAAGACATCAGTGACATCGACTGGACTAACAATATAGCATTGGATATGGGATGAGGCTTATGGTCAAGCACATACACAATGGACCCATCAGACCGTTGTATTTCTCAACTCTAAAAGGGTAGCCTATAAGAGAGCAAAATATACAAGGGGCAAAGCAGTATTTTAGTAGCCCAACATATCAAGTGGACGTGGGCCCAACACATGATGGTGGAATAGAAACAAGGAAAAGTAGGCGTCACAAAAGGATGAATGTGCGGTAAAAGGATTATCACTTGGGGGAGGAATGATATATACAAACAATTTTAGGAGAGAGAAAAAGGAGGTAGCTGAGCAGTCATTTTTTAGCGAACCTTCTCCTCTGGTTTTCTGGCTTTCTGCATTTTTCCTTATATGACTTTGGTATCTATCTCATCTTAAGGCGGTTTTTTCTTTGAATAAAAGAAAACTCTCTTTTTGCCATTAAAAGTTTCGTTGTCTCTTCGGTTACTATTTCATTGTTTTTCTGAATTTGTACTCGTAACATTTTGGTGATTTCATTGACATGGTAGAGAACACACGCCTTAAAGATCTAGCAGTAGAAATGAAGAAATTGGCAGAAATGATGGAGGCGAGTAAGTCCATGCTCGAATTCACTCAGCTTGAAAACAAAATTCGTTTTGAAAAGATTGAATCCGCAATGGATATTGTGTTTAAACGTGACTCATCGATGAGCTCGGGGGCGGTTAAGCTGAATGAACCATTCCAAGTTCGTAATGTAAAACTTGATTTTCCCCGCTTTGATGGATCTGAAGTGTTACAATGGATCTTCAAAGCAAAACAATTCTTTGACTACTATCTTACCCCTTACGAGCAATGGTTAACGATTATAGCAATTCATCTTGACAAAGATTTGGTTCCTTGGTTTCAAATGCAACAAAAGATAAACCCGTTCAATTCTTGGATAACTTTTACTCCTGCTTTGGAGTTGAAATATGGACCCTCACCATATGAATGTCCCATATCAGACCTCTTCAAAATGATTCAGGTGGTACAATCCATGACTATTATATTCAATTTACTACTTTGGCCAATCGTGTACAAGGTGTCACTTTTGATGCTCTACTTGATTGTTTTGTGGGAGGACTTAAATTGGACATTAAACAGGAAGTCATTGCACAATCACCCACTACTTTACCAAGGGTTGTTTCCTTGGCCAAACTTTTTGAAGAAAAATATTATACAAAACCTAAAACTTACCAATCAACCTATTTTCCTAAAACACAATTCACAAACACAACCCAAACAAACTACATACACGACTAACCAATCACTCAAATCCACCAGCCTACTTCCTTTGTTATCCTCCCCACCCTAAACCAATCCAAAAACCAGCAATATTAAGAAGATATCAATAGTGGAAATGCAGTTGCGAAGAGAAAAAAGGTCATTGTTTCACATGTGACGAAAAATTCACCTTCAATCACAAGTACCCAAACAAGCAGTACCTGCTGTTACAAGTAGAAGAAGAAGATGCTACGCGAGTACCACCTGATCCCCCAGTGGATCAATTACTTGATGAACTATATAGGGCTAAGTTCTTTTCTAAGTTGGATTTAAGATCGGGTTATCACCAAATTTTGGTGAAGGCAGAGGATCGGCATAAAACTGCCTTTAGAACTTATCACGAGCTTTATGAATGGCTTGTAATGCCATTTGGTCTTACCAATGTCCCTGCCACCTTCCAATGTCTTATGAATGACGTGTTTCATGGTATATTACGGAAATATGTTTTGGTGTTTTTTGATGACATCCTCATATATAGTCCAACATGGAGTGAGCATTTAAGCCATTTGGAATCCATCCTCATATTATTATAGTGACACCAGTGATAATGTTAATTTTTACCATTATCCAAGCTACATTTTCATAGCAAAATCATCTCTTCCAAAGCTTTTAACCTACTTAATCCTCAAATTTATCTTACTTTTGTAAATAAATACATTTTAGGTTACATTGATCTAAATATACCATTAATCCCCATTTTTGTGTCCTTTTTGTAGATTGGAAGTTTTGCTCCAAAAGTCCAGACAAATGAGTGACCCGGAATAGCAAGGAGAAGAGCAAAAATGTCAACAGGAAGCGTCCGGCGACATAGAGCCAGCGCAGGCGCAACACACTGTCAGCGCCAGGCGCCAGACTAGCGCCAACCAGGCGCCACTGTTGGTCACCGCCTAGCGGCACTTGGACACCGCCGGGCGGTAACGGAAAGATTTGGCCCTTGTTTGATGGCTAGCGCCTGGATGAGAGAGGCTTTCGCTAGGCGCCAGTTTTCGCTGATGTGTCAAGTGACCCTTTTTCTTCTGTTTTCGCGAAGGGAAACGGATCTTGGACATTTTGGAGCTCGAGCAACGCGATTTGGAAAGCTTAGAGGAGTGCTAGGGCTTGTGGGAATATCTCTATCTTCCTCTTTGTATCTCTTTCTCTTCCATTTCCATTTTGTAAGCTTGAGCTCTCCATGACAATGGAGAGCTAAACCCATTTTTGTTGGGGTTAGATGTAGCCACTGAACTTTCATGTATTTTTGAATGGTTTGAATATATATATGCTTCTTCCATTGATTTCTAGTATCTTTGTTTATGTATTTAAAGCTTGCTTTGTTTTACCCATTCATTGCATGATATTTGGGTCATTAGGTATTGGAAAATATCTC
>Ga0214544_1002314_pt1 | contig 40165 bp, 23 predicted proteins | sample CNSS3metaG_FD_160074 | JGI IMG/M metagenome (GOLD analysis project Ga0214544, IMG submission 160074) | Root nodule microbial communities from cowpea collected in UCLA plant growth center, Los Angeles, California, USA - CNSS3 | ecosystem: Host-associated > Plants > Roots > Nodule | place: USA...
AATTATATACTCAAAAAAAAAATTGAACTCCATTCTGAGGAAAAAAAAAAAACAAATAAATTCTGCATACCTAATAAAATTACAACCTATATACATATAAACATATGTTACCGTGACAAATTTAATCCAAAAGGGAGACGAAGATGATGCTCCTGCCAAGAAGGCAATTCCAAATGCCATTTCAAGAAGGAAAACACAAATCCAAAATACCTATCAAAGATTTAGAATCAATCAAATGTTATACAAAAAGGGCATAACGAAAAGAAAGTATTGAATTTAAGAAACATATATACTTTTTTCTGGCCTAAACGTGCTGCGAAAGAATCAATGCCATGTTTTGTATCTCCTTCTACATCAGGTATATCCTACACAAATCCAATACAAGCTTTTACATTATTCGACCAAAATCTTGATGTTGGAAAATTAATACATGTCCTCAGAAAATAAAGACACTTACTTACCTTGGCTAATGCTATACCCGCAGAGTAGAAACTCAAGAACAACAGAGAAACAATGAATGATCTTGTAAACACAAGTGGCCTCTTCAACACAAACGTCTGAACATTTGTTACAAACAATTAGTAATTTAATAAATCCATTTCTGATTGGTGGATTCAAATGGTTGATTGTGTATCAAATGAAACTAACCCAAAAATCTTGGGTTGAAGATTTGTTATTATTATACAAGTTGGAACATGGTTATTCAATACTAAGATCTATAACAGGAAAAGATTAGTGATAGGACAGAACCTGCATATGAAGGAAGTATGAAATTGGAAATAACAATGTCCAACTAATAGTCGAGAATAATCCTGCCACCACCGGATATTGCTTCCATCGTAAGAAAGGCAACTGCAGAATATAAATATATATAAGAATACTGAGTGCACCACTACTTATACCTTAGAACATAATACACAGTTTCAATGCAATTGGAAAGAACTCACATTCACTGAATAGCAAGTGATTAATACAAAGCACAACACACAGTTCCAAATCAATGGTGGAGAACCTATCAGCAAGTTAAGCCCTAAACCCTGTAAAACAGAATAAAACAATAAGTCTCTTTTCTCTATGAATCTCATCTTAAAATCTTTCATTCTGAAAAGGGAAGAATCTATATTGCACCAAGATTGCAGATGAGGCAATAATAAAGGCACCATTTGTGAAGGATAATTTCCCAGACGCCAGGATATTTTTTGTACAAGTGCCAAGTAATCAGATAATCCAGTACTGAATCTCCAAGAAATTCTAGCCTCTGCAGAGCAAGGAGTACATCATTTTTTACATATAAAGATAATAATGGAACAAAGGAAGAAGAATATGAATTAAAAATGATTGATCATGAAGAATGTGTTTCATTACTATTTATCAGATCCTACCAAAAGATAGGCTAGTAAATATGGGGTTGGAGAAAGTTCATGCATACATACATAATGAATTTGTGCTAATGCAATGTCTTGTTTCCATATGATGAATAATAAGCATAAGTAAAAGTACCTGATAACATCTAGGAACTTCAGGCAGCATGTAAGAACCATGGGTCAGAGCTTCCACTAAAAGAGTACTGTCATGGAATGAGTAATTCAGTTGTGATTCTAAATGGCTGACATTAATCAGTTTCTCCGGTTGAATGTCAAAGTGCCTCTCATAGGGTACTTGATCAAAATTCACTTTAAGACAATGCTAAACATACATACAACTTTAACTTATCTGCTAGTTTCCAGTAAAGCAGATTGAGCAAGAAGAAACTTTCAAGTTCCGCAATTTAGCAATGAAAACGCAGAAAAACAAACCTGAATTCTCAAAGAAACAACCTGAAGTTGCGATTTGAGCTTGTAAAACTTTTCAATCTGATGGCGAGTCCTGATGAGATCCTTGGCCATCACTCTCACTGCCCCCTACCAAATTCAAGCCAACCCAAAAACCTGTTTTTATTCTGAACAATAACCAAAATCTATCGCATTATATACCTAATAAAGTAAACTCAACCCTAGACACCACCCACCCCAGTACACTAAATCACAATCCTTAAAAGCTACAAACTTCTCCTCAGACAAAAACAACATAAGAATGCAAAATACCAATGAAACACAGAATTAATAAATGGTACCATCTGTCCTTGTTTGGCATTCTTCTTAATCTCGACAATCAATTTCTTTTCTTGATTCTGCAAGCCTTGTCTTTCCCTTTCTATTTCTCTAATGGACTTGTCCAGCATCCTTTTGTTCTCCCTCAAAAGCTCTGACACAAATAATAAACCAACCCAATTCCCAATTCAAGTTAAAGGCGGTGCCAAAAAGAATCTTTATCAAAGATTAAAGCATCTAATTTTTAAACCTCTGGACAATATAACAAAGAAAGCAATTGTTCTATATTACCTCTTATTTGGAAACAGATTCAAATCACATATTTAACCAACAAAGCATTTAACCAACAGAGGAAGGGAAACAATAATAAATTCAGGACCAATTAAAATAGGGCATGGGACAAGAAGAAAAAAAATTACACCTTTTTATTGCTTTGTAAGTGATGATCTTCTTCCTAACAGGAAACTTCGATCTCTTCAATTACAAAATGGTATTGTCCCTACTTTTCATCACAAAGAATGGAACGTCAATAGGTATCAAAAACCTCGACAAATTTCTAAGCTCATTTTCGCCCTCCATGTGATGAAGATCTGAAGAGGAAGGAAACCCATCAAAGAAATGTGAAGATATGAAGGAGAAGAAGAAGAAAGAGGGGAAAACCAACCATTCATCATTTCCTTGGTGTACATCTGATACAGTGACCTTGAAAATACAAAAGAAAAACACTTTTTTATAAAGAAGAATTAAAGGTCAGAACACAAAATATATAACAATATAATATAAGAAGAAGGATAGAAAAATACCTGATATACAACAATCGTGTAACATCAATGTCCCAACCTTAGAAAAAGCAGACACCAAATAAAATGCATGTACACAATAGGAAAAGTATACAAAACAAAAAACAAAAAATCAGACTCCAAAATGAAGCAAAGAAAGGTCACACCTCATGTAACTGGGGAAACAAAAACACAGACAAATAAAACATTACCATATACCAAGTAAAAAGAAAAGCGTTAAACACGTCCAAAACATAATAACAGTAAACAACAAACAATGAACTGAAAAACACAAACACGAAATCTAAAATAATGTCAGAAAAAATAATAACAGGATCGAACAAAAGGGAAGAAAAAAAAATCATCTTAGAGAAACTGAGCTATACGAACAAACCAAAAACTCGGACACACAAACGAAGAAAAGAAAATGATATCAGAGCAAGTAGGGTACTGGATCGAACCAAAAAAAAAATTAGAAAACTCTAGAACACACAAATGGTACTAACAAAAGAAAAAGAAAAACATACCCTTTTACCCGAAAACTTGGAGCCAGCGCCATCACCAGAGCCCGAGCTCGTCCCTGTCGTCATCCGACACGATGAAAGCAACATACATCAACCAAAACAACTAAATCGTTTCTTTTCTTGGAGCCGAAAAATGGAGGAGGAGCAGAAAGGGGGTTTAGGATGGAGGAGGAGCAGAAAGGGTGTTTAGGGGGAGAGAAGACGAAAGACTCGAGAGAGAATATGAAAGAACTTTGAAATTCAAAAACCACCTCGTAAGCCACAAAACTTAAAAGATGGGCGGGAAGAGAAGCGGAAAGGTTAAAAAAGTTAAAAGAGGAGAATGACAAAAAAACCAAAAAATTGGACAGATGTCGAAAAATTAGATATGGGTATAAGGGTAACTTCCAGAGGTGTTTCTTTTCATATATTTTAGATGTGTATCAACTACCTTAGCCCTGAGATAGCTTCTAACGATTCACCCCTCTCGTCAATTTTTAGATGTTTAAAGTAAAGATCAATCCTCTCTCTCTTTGGGACTAAAATTGATTTATACGTAACATTATAATAACCAATTTTCTTTTATTTTATTGTGGAATGTTATATAACTATTTTTGATAAAATAATATTACAATAAAATGTAAATTTAACTTTCAGATAATATCGTTGGTCACATCTTAAAATTATTAAAGTGAGTTTAGGCATTTTTAACACAATGCAAAAGATTAATTTTTTGAAAATAAAAGTAAAAGTGTGAAATTATCTTTAACTATTTTAATAAATAAATATTTATATTAGTGATACTAAGAAAAATAAATAAAAAATAAATAAGTTAGTATCACTTTAGAATTGTTTACTAAAATAAATAAGTTAACGTCAATTTAATCAACTTAATGAACATTAACTATTAACTGAAATAAATACTAAAAATAAATAAGCTCTATTCAACTTAATGAACAGTAATTAAAATAAATTTAAAATTAAACAATTTTTCTTTCGGCTAATTAAATGTGAACTTAAATAAATACTATAAATAATGTTAACTAAAATAAATATTAAACATAATAAAATTAGCGTCACCAAAGCATACAGTAACTAAATGAATATTAAAAATAATAAGGTTAACATCGGTTTGGTGATATTGATATTTATTTAAGTTAGCATTAGTTAAGTTAGTATAAATTAAGTCTGTGTCTCTTGATAAGAATGAATTACTAATACAAAACGCACATTTCACGTCACATGTTTCATGTCAGGTGGTGTAAAAATCCACGTAAAAAATATGCAGTAACATTTTTATAAATAATTTGAAGAGTTTAACATTAGTCAAGCACTTCCAGAACAAACATTAAAATCACCATTTATGACAACCCTATGTGTAATCAATGTAAATTTATGACCTTAAGTGTAATCGATGTAAATGTATTTTTATATTTACATCAACATGTTCTCTCCTCGTTCTCACTACAAAAAAACATGCTGAAATGGTTCTTATTAGGGGTTTAAACCATCTAGGGACCTTAGACAAGGAGATCCATGACACCTTTTTTGTTCCTTATAATAGCATAGGGTTTAGCAGGACTGGTTAGACAAGTAGTAAATAAAAACCTATATAATGGGGTCGTAGTGAGTGCTAATGAAACTAAAGTGGGACTGTTACAGTTTGCAGATTATACTCTATTCTTGTGTGATGCAAATGTTCAAAATGCTAGAATCATAAAAGTAATTTTGAGAAGCTTTGAACTGGTATCTAGGCTCAAGGTAAACTTCTCCAAAACCAAAGTAGGGGGGATGGGGCTGAACCCAATATTGATAAAAGAGTTTACTAGCACCCTAAATTGTAATCATGTGAAAATACCATTTGTGTATTTAGGAGTTCCTATAGGAGGGAACCCAACAAAAAAATAGTTTTGGCAGGCCATGGTTGATAAAGTTAGAAACAAACTTTCTAATTTGAAAGGCAAACTTATATCCATGGTTGGGCAGGTCTGTCTTATTAAATCGGTATTGTCTACCTTACCTTTATACTATCTATCCTTCTTTAGAGTACCAAAATGTGTGAGTAACGAGCTCATAAAAATACAAAGAAGCTTCTTATGGGGATGGGGATCAACAGATAGGAAAATAGCATGGGTTAGGTAGAAAAGCATATGCAAATTAAAGGAACACAGGGGCTTGGGCATAATAAGAGACATAGGAAATTTCAACAAAACACTCCTAGCTAAATGGAAGTGGAGACTAGGTATGGAGGATCATGGATTATGGAAAGAGATACTATACTCAAAATATGGATCTTGGAGGAATCTTAGTAAAACTAATCTACCCATGATTGCGTCAATATGGTGGAAAGACGTCTGTAAGGCGTGTGCTACTCTATAACACTAATTTCGAGCAAGGTAGCTGGTTTAAAAAGTGTTTAGAGTTGAATGTAGGAGAAGGTAATAAAGTAAAGTTCTGGGAAGAAGAATGGGTAGGGAAGGAATCTTTAAGTAGTCGGTTCCTTAGGTTGTACTCTATAACACTAAATAAAGATAGTTTTGTTAAGGAGATGGGACATTGGGAAGGGAGCTTATGGATCTAGGATCTATCTTAGAGGAGACGTAGACTTGCCTAGGAGAAATCTATGGAGGAATAACTCTTCCAATTAATAAATACTATAAGCTTGAGAAAGACGTGTTCGAATTTGGAAATGGAAGGAAGATGACGAATGTGTTTTTTCTGTTAGGTCGACTTATTATAATTTGCAAGGTAATCTAGAAGAGGAAGAGGATAATGTGTTTAAGACATTATGAAATATAAGGGTAGTTCCTAAAGCACAATTATTAGGTTGGAGGATATTTCTGGATAAATTACCAACAAAGGATAAACTATTTGTTAGGGAAATTCAATTACAATACAATCTATGTGAGTTATGTTTAACATCAGAGGAGAGTGTTGAACATTTATTCTTTTCTTGCAGTGTTACTCAAAAGGTATGGAATATGTGTAATAGTTGGTTGGAGGTGAGCTTTGTGCATCATATTAAAGTTAAGGAAAACTTCAAACACTTTAATATTGTTAACCTAAATAAAAGGCAAAATATTGTATGAGAGACATGTGACTAGCAATTATAAGAGAAATTTGGAGACATAGGAATGAGATTATATTTAAACAAAGGAGGGTTGATCTTGAATAAATATTTGGCCTTACCAAATAACAGTTTGGGTTTGGATGAAATACTATTCCATCATTAAAATTCTCATGATTGGTATTTTTTCCAATTATATGTTTAATTTCCATATGATACGATGATGTTTGTTTGTTTTCCAAGTGTGCTAGGTATTCAATAATTTGTTCAATCAAACCGTTTTTAAGACGTGTAAAAGTTAAGTGGCGTAGATGTTTTCGTCTACCATATCATCTATAATTTAATTCCAAAGCATTGAAAATCCATTAAATAAATTAATTTGGTTGACATTAGAAAAAATTAGTTTGATTAATATAATACTAAATATTATTGCAAAAAAAGATTTTTAAGCAATTATTTTAATTGACTACTATCTTATATAAGAACGTCACTTCTTTTTTCAATGGAATTAAAACTATTATATACAAAAAGGAATCATTTATACATATCAACATCACTTACCTATATCACTAAATAAATATTTTTTACTAACGGTCTTCTTTTAGCGGTTAAGAAAACTGCTATAAATAATTTTATTTTGGATTTTTTTTTTTTAACCGTCACAAAATTTTTCAAATTTTGTGAGATGTTAACCAATTACATTTGGTTTTAAGATGACGTAAACCCACAATTCCAAGCTTTCATTCAATGGAGAGGGACAACGATTCCGATTTCAGCGACGATGAGGATGCTACTTCCTTTAGTCTCAACGACAATGACGACGAATTTCATGTCCTCCAGAACCGTGCCATGTGACTTCGTCGTTACTGGCTTCATTGTCACTGAAGCGCTTGAGTATGACCACTCTATCATTTATGTCATCGCCGTTTTTTAGATGGTCGCAACAAATAAGTACCTCTATCAAGATTTCTTGTCCTTAGGTTTTTTATTTTCGGTTCACATTCTCTTTGCCTTGAAACCCTAGGAAACAATGTTGGAATTTTAACTTTAATCTATATTCTTTAACTTTAAGGTTTCAACCGAAGTATTTAAGGTTTATATTTGTTGTAATTGTTTTTTTTATATATATATATATATATATATATATATATATATATATATATATATTCCTTGAGATTATAAGGAACAAAAAGGTTGGAACGAAACAGGGAATCAAGCTCTAGAAGGATAAATAACACATGATCCATAGTTTCTGGAATTTTCTTCTTAGCTCTTAGGATTTTAATGGCTACCATACGTGGCTAATCTCTTCTCTTGGGAATGAATATAATCGATTTAAACTTGAATGTAATATGGTAATATTTATATATAGCATTTTTTGTTTCTACTCAATATTGGTATTATTGTTCTACTCCTAATTCTTGATTCTATCTGATCAATAAATTCTTCATTGTGATTTTTAGATCTAACTCGAATGTGTTTCTAAAAATTTGATATCAATAATCATATTTGATGTATTGTGATGCTAGGAATAGATTGCAATATATCAATTGCTTATAACTCTTGAACATAATGTTGGATTAATTTGTTGAGTATGTGAGGAATCAATATTTAGGGACTAATCTTATGAATTTTATATGTGAGGAATCAATATAAATGATTTTTGGGTGTTGCATCAATATTGGTAAATTCAAATGTTATATATTTATATTTATCCAGATTACAGACAAGTAAGATAGATAAAATTCAATCCTAATTTCTCTTACTGAAGTTTTTCTAAATTTTCTGCGTTTACTGTATTTATGCAAACTTAGTATAACAATCAGTGATAAATCAAATGAATATTTTTGTATATATGTTGATTGAGATAATTATCCATTTTAATTGAATTTGTTCCTCGTGGGATCGACACTCTTACTTAAAAATCATTATACTACCAGTTGATTATTTGTATGCTTGCCAAGAGATCAACATTATGTCTTATGAGCAGGTAGAGCAAGTATTAATTTTTTATTTGTTTTTTTTTTCTCTCTCTTATACTCTTTGTAACTGTATGAATGAATGAAATGTACTTTTTAATGTGACGTGGCTTATGTTTTCTTCTTTTTTATCATCATGAATGAAGAAGGCTATGTCCTTGAGGTTTAGATACACCGTTATTGTAATCCCTTCTTTTATAATGGGATTAAAATGAAATAGTGACATGTCTAGTAAGAGTTTATGGTGCCTTCCTCCTTGCTTGCTATGATAACAATAATAAAGATTTTCAAAGTATTTACAAGATTGTTTCTTGTAAGAGTTTTTGGGTAGTTTTGTAAATTGAGTTGTTTCTTAGTTAGAATTTATCATTGTAAACTTGTTAGGATGGTCTCTTTTTAGTTTCTTTAGTTAGTTTAGTACAATTGCAATTTCTTAGCCATTCTAGTAGAGTTTTTAAGCTTTATGTATTGAATTTTAGAAGTCTTGTGAGATGTTAATTTTTGAGTAAAATTTTTGTTATTCTTAGTCCATTAGAGCTTATGTAGACAGTTTACAGTTTAAATAATATCTTTTTTTTTGTAATTCTTAATTAAAATATGATATATTTTGTGGTAGATTATAACTATCAAAGTATGATATATTTTGTGGTGGTTTTCAAATGTAAAAAATAATATAGTTTGTGGTGGTTTTTAACAAAAAAATATATATTATATATTTTTTGTGACGATTTTTTGTTGTAAAAAGTAATATATTTTGTGACAATTTTTAACCATCAAAATATAATATATTTTTGTAACGGTTTATAATTGTTAAAATATGATAAAATATCATAAATTTTAATCGCTAGTATTTTTTTTCTTTTCCGATAATAATACTATAGTTATTTCTTCACACATTGTTCTCCGTTTGTTAGATCCGCGTGAGGATATATATTCACTACAATTAATGGGTGGTTCTTCTCGCTCCACCTATCCTTGATGGTTATGAATCCTTTACACCTACTCGATCTAAAAAACAAAACTAGTTTTTACACCATATGTTTAATATTCTACCTGCACAGAACTATTTGTTAAATATCCTAATTTCCTCTTTGAAGTTAATCCTCTTAGCAGTGCTAAAAAAAATAGGTTAAATTACTTTTTTTTCCCTCTATTTGTCATGAAATTTCAGTTTAATTCTCAAATTTTTCATTGTCTCAATTTCGTCCTCATTTTCTTAAAGATGACTCAATTTGGTCCTCATCGTTAACTTTGACCAGACAGTGTTAAAGTCAACGTCACGTATCAATTTCTGATTTTTTTAAATTTTTTTAATAATTTTATTTTACTTTTTTTATTTATTTTTAATTTTTTTACACATGTCACTTCATAGTTGTGCCACACGTCAAAATTTAAAAAAATTCAAAAAAACCAAAAATTGACACGTTACGTTGACTTTAACACCGTCTGGTCAAACTAATGGTGAAGATCAAATTGAGTCATTTTTAATAGAATGAGGACCAAATTGAGATAACGAAAAACTTGAGAAACAAACTGAAATTTCATAACAAATAGAGGGAAGAAAAGAGTAAGTTAACTAAAAGATTAAGGTGGGACAAGTTGATTTATTTTCTCATTAGACACATGACGATACTAGAAACTAAGATTAATTTCATGAAAGTTAACTAATTGTACTTGCATGAAATTGATAACATTGTCCATAAAAGTACTTATCGTGTTAGACTAAAACATGGCGTCTAATCGTGTCTACAAAAGGTGGTTCATTGCGTCGTGTGTGTAGCTTTGCATAAATTGCATCTAGAATATAAGTTATTGCAAATATTTTGCCACTACACTTCTAATGGGTAGTTTATAATTAGCCCAAATAAGCTTAAAGCTATCTGGTAGTCCTTGAAAATATAGTATCCAAGTATTGTCTGTTTTAAAAATGTCGTCATATAGTTTTATTTTTAAAAAATGTCTTAATAGATAAAAAGGCAAAAAGAATAAATGACTTTTAAATAATGTGAATCTATTATCTGACACAAACATAAAGTATAATTGTCTCATTATTCAACACAATTCTAACGAGAATAATAAAAAGTCATTGTACTTTTACAGTAACAATATTAATTTTATATTCTTATATCTCTTAATATATGTATATAAGTAAGATAATAGAGGAAAATATTATTTCATCCGATTAGTGTAAAAATTAAATAAAAATACGCTTAATTGAAAAATATAAATATTTTGAAGACCCAATAGATCAAAAGAACTCAATTAAAAATACACAAATTTATTACAAAAATTTAATTAAACCTTTTCTTAATTAAATTATCTTATTTTTAACTAAAATAAATTATATTTTTCGTAGTAGCCTAACAACCAATATTGATGACATAAGTTTAAATATTAGAATGAAGATATTATGAAAAACATATCTACTTTAAACTTTATAAGTATATTTAATTTTTTCGGTAATAGTATTGACTAAACCCATGAAATTAAATTATTTTTTTAACTAATCCTATCACATTACACTTTTAATTTAAAAATATAAATACTCAACAAAATTGATTTACCCACTCGATAAAATTATTCCCCGTGCATCACAGGAATGAACTACAAAAAAGTATCCATTATTTTGTAGCTGTTAAATAAATTGCTGATTTTTTTTATTTCTGTTAATTTCTTTTAACTGTCAAAATATGTTTTGCCATTGTCTTCTGTATGTATACTAGTTTTTCTACGGGTTTTTTTTTAAATGTAATATTTTTGATAATAGGAATTGATTTTGTAATATTTATTAATCTATAAGGTTATAATATAATATCTTTAAAAAAATAACAATAAAAGAAGACTAAATTACATATCTATAATGTGTTTTTGGTTAACTAACTTCATAACTTCCTTTGGTACACAAATTTGATTACTTCTTAAATCAGCATGATGTTCATCGTAAGCTTTAGACTTTAGGCAATAGATCCTGCATTGAACAACAAAATTATAACAAATATTTTAATTATAACAATAGATCATGCATCTATATTTATACAAACTTTTAAATTAAAAGAAAATTAGAAATTACATAGCTATAATGTGTTTGTTGTCAAAGAGTTTCAAAAATTTCTTTGTACACAACATTTTTAGTTGTGTTTGTGATATTTTCATTTTCATCCAATATAAGTATTTTCGATCCTCTCTTGGTTTTCACTCTAGAAATAGCAATATATAGTTGGTCATGTGTGAATACAGGTTGTGGAAGATAAAGTCCCCCTCTAGAAAGTGTTTGTCCTTGACTTTTGTTAATCGTCATTGCAAAGCATAATGAAATTGGGAACTGTCTTCTTTGGAATTTGAAAGGCAATCCTGAATCAGATGACACTAAATCCATTCTTGGAATAAAATTTTTGTCACCAATGTTTTTTCCAATAATTACAGTTGCAGAGATTACACTTTTACCCAAATGATGGACTTGCAGGCACTTCATCATCTTTTAACTGTCAAAATATGTTTTGCCATTGTCTTCTGTATGTATATGCATGACTTTCTTCAAAATCAAAATTGCCCCAAGTCAGGTTCAATATGGCGTGTTCCTCTTTCTTGTGTTGTTCTTCGTCGTCATGTTCTACACCCTACTCGACCACTTGCTCACTGCCTCCAATCGCCAAATGCTGCTCTTTTCCGGTGCCAACTCCCGACATCGCCGCTAGCTAGCGGAGGCGGTCGACACAGCTGTGCGCGGCGTGAACACGTGCCCCGTCCATACGGCGGACTACATGTTCTACGAGGAGCCGAGGCTGGACAGCCAGTTGAGCAGGGAGATGAATTGCTACAAGGAGAGACATTGCCGCAAGGTGGGAGACTCGCCACGCTGCTTGATGTTGCGAGAAATTGCAGAGGGATGCGACTGTAATTGCGGTTGGTCAGAGTTCAAAATCCTTTTATCTGCTATTGGATTCTCTCAAATTTTTGTGTGTGATTGTTACTTCAATCCGAGTATAACTAACACGTGCTCGATTGAACATATTCGTGAAGGGCTAGTTAACTTGTTCTTAAATGTTGCGTGTGTTGAATTGCTCGAAAGATGAATCAATATTCATTGAAGTTTAATTGAGTGTATGTTCGTTGTAGGTTGCAAGAAGGAATGAGTTTGTGGTGGTTCCGCTTGGGTTCTGCAGCAACTCAAGGCTTTCTTATATTTTTCCAGACTTGTCAATTATTACGTACAACAGTAGTAAGATGAATCACATCATCCTCCGCGTCTTCGCGAGTCAATTGGGTAGAAAGAACAAAAGGATATATGAAAAGACATATAATTGATGATTACAGAGAATATTGAGACCATGATAATAATAAAAAGGTTTAAATATTTTTTTTTCCTCAACGTCCCTCGTCTTTTAGTTAATTTCAGAATTAATCTTTTTTCAAAATTTTATATTAATTTAGTTTCTTCATTTTTAAAAATGCATAGATTTAGTCCCTTTTACTAAATTTTGTTAGATTTATTTGACATTTTAAATGTATTTTATAATAATATTTAAGTTAACATTGAAGTTAAAATGTGTCAAACGAACCATGTAAACAATTTAAATACTATCATAAAATGCATTTGAAATGTCAGATAAACTTAACAAAATTTGATTAAAAGGACTAAATTCACGTATTTTTAAAAATAAATAATTAAATTGGTCAAATATTTTGAAGAAGAACTAATTTCAAATTTCACTGAAAATTAAGGTACCAAAAATATACTTAACCATAATAAAAAAGATTCCTTATAAATGACATAAAAAAAAGATATAATAGAGAAAATAGTTGCAAATTAATGAAAAATAACAAGCCAGTGATGTAATGATAAGGGATATCAGATTGAAAAAAAAATAAAAGATAGAGAAATAAAAAGTGATATATGTGGTGATAAGGGATGTAATGAGAAAAAGTAAAGAAAACAAAAAAAAAGTAAAAATGGGATGAAAAAGTTTAACATGAAGTTGGTGTAGTACTCCAAGTTATACTATTTTTTTTATAATAAAATCTTCGTGATAATAATGTCTAACGTATTAATCTCTCTGTTTTCTTTTTCTTTATTTTTATTAAAGTTGGATGCATTGTTTGACTTTTTTCATTAGGCAAATATAAACTACTTAATACATTCTATAATTAAAGAAAATGTTAACTTCATTTATTGCTAATTTCTAGAAAAACTAAAGCTTTTCGAATTTTGACAATTGTTGCTTGAGTGGTTGTTGTTGATAACTGCAGCTATGGAATTTGTTTAGACACAACTATCAAACACTCTAGAAGAAAATAATGAAAATAAACAATAAATAATTCTTTTCTAGTTAATGTATAAATTAATAGAATACATAGACACTGTCACCATAGTTGTAACGGTTGTGCTTTAGAAGGCTTGAAAAAAAATCTGTGAATGAATTAAAAAAAATGTCATAGTTGGAACATAGTGACGCCAGCTTCTTCTAATTAAAATCTTGAAAAAATTGAAAAAGATTCAAATATAAAAACACAAACACAAACAAGTCTATCCATATATAAAAAATCCACCATTAACAAAATCTTTTCATTTTCTTATTCCGATGGAATACATGCAAAATGAATAGATGATCCATACTGTTGACAATATTACTTAATATCTTTTTTATTTAAATTAGTTTTTAGAAAATATTTCAGTTTTAGATATATGTGTCAGTTTTAAAAATTTGTTATTATTTTAGATTAGGAGTGAGATATCCTAAATATTTTATACTTGATATTTGTTATATTTTGCTCTATATATAGAGTATATCAATAAAATACAAAAACATGTTCCTCCGTATAACATATCACATATATCTCTCAATGACCATATCTCAATGCCATGACCATAACCTATATGAAATATATATAACGTATTAAAAGGGGTCACTCATACACCTGAAGGGAAATAAACCATATGAAAAAACAAGGGACTCACCCTTGAGGGAAGATGTTGGGAATAGTCCAAGTGTGAGTCAAAAGTCCCACATTGGATAGAAAAAGACAAAGTTAAACACTATATAAGAATAAAGACCCATAACAACTTTGCCTTAAGGTTTTGGTGTAAAAGTGGTGTCTAATGTCTTATATATGTAAGACTAATGTCATATAATCATATAGAACCACAATCTCCCAATAAATATATCCATAACATATAACATATTAAACATAACCCGACACATACGTGGAATAATCAGTGACCGTGAGAAAAGCCGCCGTCAACCCTAAGATCAAGGCCGGTGACAAAGGCGGAGGAGTCATCAGAGGCCAGAAAAAGCACCGCCTGCGCCACCTGTTTGGGCGTCAGCACCACTCCCTGCAGTCTCGCGTATTTCCGGTAACCTTCTCGCGTCTCCTCCTCGCTCGTCCCTCGCAGTTTACAGGTCAACGGCGTTGCCAACCCATTGGGTGAGACGCAGTTCACCCTTATCCCGTGCTCCGCAAGCTGCATGCTCGCCGAACGCATCAACCCCAACACTGCGTGCTTCGACATGATGTAGTCAGTCCCCTTTAGACCACCGTGGCTGCCACACACGCTCCCCGTGCACACTATGCTTCCCCTCACGCGCCCCTCCACCATCGCACGCGCCGCGTGCTTCACGCATGCCGCCATTCCGCGCACGTTCACCGTGAACAGCCTGTCGAGTTCGGACATGTGGAGCTCCGCCACCGTCTGTTTGGAGGGACTAATGATCCCGGCATTGCTGAACATTATGTCCACTTGACCGTACGCTTTGACCGTTGAGTGTACCAGTCTTTGGACTTCATCTTCCTCCGCCACATCGCAGTGGAAGTAGCTGCACCTGTCCCCGCCAATGGACGCCGCCACTTCTTTCCCCAGCTCGTCTTGGATGTCAGCGATGACCACCATTCGGGCCCCTTCCTCCGCGAATAGCCTCGCCGTGGCTTCGCCGATGCCGCTGGCGCCTCCGGTGACTATTGCTATTTTGTTCTTTAACCTGAGAGCGGTGGTAATGGTGGTGGATGCAGATTCCGCCATTATATGATTGTGTAGTGGTGGTGCTCGCAAAATATCATTGTCCTATTTATAATGGACTTTGCTTTTCTGATTAAAACATGTCACTCGTGGAACATTTCTAGTATTATATTCGGTTTCAATAATAAATACAAATGGACAAAAATAGTGCCAGTACAAATAAATGTTAATAATTGTGCTGTAGAGTAAAGTCACCACTTTACCCTCACTTTTTTTCTAATTTAAGAGATATTTCCTTTTTATTTGACGTTCAATTTATCTCTTTCTTTCCTATTGATTCATACCAGAGTAATATACCCACTAATGTTACCGAGGAGGATTAAGTTATTATTTACAGGATTAAGTAATTAATATTTTTAAAGCAACTTACTTCTTCTTTAATTAACTTAACCACTTTATAGTTAATTAATATTATGTTAAGCGTGAGTTCCTTCTCATTTATACATCATTTAAGTAAACTAAAAAGGATAAATTAACATTGGAAGGTGGGTGGAAACGGAAAGTGACCACTCATAATAATGTTATTTATTTTATGGAAAATAATTTTTTATTATTAAATTTTGATAATTTTCTCTTGTAATATTAGATAGTATATTTTAAGTAATTTTTTATTTTTTTATTTTCTTATTTTTAATAATTTAAAATCACTGATGACATTCTATATAGAAAATTATCAAAATTTAATAATCAAAATATTATTATCTTTATTTTTTGAGAAAGGAAATCGTGATGAAAGTCACTTCCTATACATAATATCCACATTAATAAAACATGTGTTAAGTGCTTTTAGGAATAGAATGTATTGGTGGGCATGTAATTTTTCGTAACATACCTTGGGGTTGTGTTCCGAATTGGAAAATTCTGAATACATGTTTCAGAAGTGCAATGAGAGAAAGGTGAGGGTCGAGGTGCAAAGTATAAGAAAGAACGAGAGGTGCAAGATGATTTTATTAAAAATTTCACACGGATAAAATAAAATGGAGATATTTGAAAATTATTGGGGTGTAGGGAGAAAACAATGGGAGTGCATGAAGAAAGTTTTTTAGATCACAAAGAGTGTGTAATTTTTGCACAAGAGAGCAAAGAGAGAAAATTTCAACAAAATTACGAGTTTTATTTCGTCGCCAATGGATTGGGATGAAGACTTTAACACCAGGTTTGTAATAAATGGTTCTTTATTTTTATAGTTGTGATCGTCAATTTGTGATTAAAAAAAATAATCTTTTATTATTATTCTATTTTAAGTTATTTTTTAAATTTGAGAACATTATTAGTATTTTAGATGTATTGGTCGGTAATATACACTAATTTATCTATATATATTTTTTAAAGAAAAGGTGAGGTAGAGTGAAACCAAAATCGGGTGAATTGATTTCAAGTTAAAGATTTAATTTTTAATATCTTTTAGCCATTCAAAAATTAGTTTTAAAAAATCTTGAAATTTATTTTAAGCTTTGATTGCAAATATCATATTATTAAAATATTTTCATTTTTTTACTTATCTATTTTCCATTTATTAAAACATGTTTTGAAGCATGTTTTGCGAACAAGTCCCAGCAATAATCTTCTTTTAATACCTGTAAGAGATACTTTTCTGATCGCATGGTAACAGCAACCTTCTCACTCTGTGCAGGGGTGCTTCTCCCTGCACCTCCAACAGTTCTCTTGTATCCTCAAAATTTACTATTATACCCTTATTTAATATTTAGGTGAAAATGGGTAGGGACGCAGTAAATTTCATTTACTGCGTCGCCAACTTCTCTGCACCCCCAAAACAATACTATTTCTTCTCCCGTTTTTTCTCCGTCTCAGTGTGCCTTCATTTAAAATTTTCTCAGTTTCATTCTCCGTTTCATTCTCGTGTGGTCTCTGAGCTTTAACTTTTTTTTTTCTGTTTATGATGTGAAACAGAATTCGTATTCCGTTTCAGAAACTATGAAACAGCTTTCACATTCCGTTTCAAAAAAACAACACAGAATCTTGTATGAAACGCATTCTGGCATCCGTTTCAAACCTTTACGAAACGGATTACGTAAGCTGTTTCGCAAAAAAAATTAAAATTTATGGGAAACAGAATACGAATTTCGTTTCATAAAATTGGTAAACGGATTTTGTAATCCGTTTCAAAAAAATTTGAAATTTTTTTTGAAACGGATTACACAATCCGTTTCACAACTTTATGAAACGGAATTCGTATTCCGTTTCCCATAAATTTTAAATTTTTTCGCCAAACAGATTATATGATCCGTTTCTTAAATATGTGAAATGGACTGTGTGTTCACTGTCCATGTGTGTCACTGTGGAAGTGGAACTTTTGAGTTTTCCTCAAACGTAAGCCCCTCACTCTACAACGATAACTCATTCCGTAATAACAACCCTTCAGTGAAACCAACAACTGGTGCACCATGCACTCAAACTCACGGAAACCCCCACCTACACCAACTACTGCATAAGTCCAGAAAAAGAAAGCCAAACCTTGCTTTCACGTGAAAGAGAAAGGACCAAGGAAGAAAGAGAAAGTAGTTTTTGAAACCCAAAAGAAGCACCCACAACCATCAACGTTTCATGAAGCAGTGCATGCATTGAAAAAGCCATAACCATGTTACCAACTTCATTCTATGTTAAAGCATTTTTAATTTAAATAAGTGTATATGAGGAAGCATTTATCCTGCAGATTTATAGGTATTAAATCATAGTTATAAAAATAAAGGGGTTTTTAATTTTTTATTTAAATTGATGATTATTTACTTTTTGTTTTATGTTGCCGCAAAGTCACATAATTAAAGGTTGTAAAGTAGGAAATAAGGAACGCGGAGGATTATAGCTTTATCCCTTCCTCACGAAATCAATTCTTACTATCTTTGAGTTGCAACTTCAGATCTCGTTCACATTCTTTTTCTACCATAATCAAAATCTTTATACAAACAATTACATCTAAAGTGAACAACAACAATCTCAAAAGTCAAAATTGAAGATCACAAAGACACACAAGTTATGCGCATCTTCTTCATTTCTCCACAGATTCTTAACTATCATTACTATTCGCTTCACACTATATTTGCTTTGTAAGCATTAGCACAACAATTTTCCCTGCATGCGACTAATATATTCAAAGAAAAAAAGTCCAATTCAAGAAAAAAAGTAGTTCATTTATAACAGAGGTTAGAATTCTCTACCACGATTTAAAAATTTCGAAAGTATACTAAAATACACTTTTAAATTTAAATTAGTTTAATCATCGATTGTAAATTAGTGTATGAACATGAAGAGAAGTAGAAGCTCCCCTGGTCACGCAAGGAATAAAAAAACACCAGCAGACCAAGAAAACCATGGCCACTGTGACTCACCTATCTGCACTAAAGCAACTGCAACAGTTAAAAGTTTGATTGCAGTGGCTGCCCAAGACGCACAAAAAAACCAAACCTAAATACAAAAGTACGGAAAGCCTAAACCATAGACATGTCAAAGTGAGCCAACTCGGCTCACACGGGTTGGCTCACCACGAGCCGGGTTCAAAATGAGTGAACCCAACCCGGCTCACTTTCTGGTGAGCCAGAAATTTTGTAACCCGGCTCAACCCACCACGGATTGGTGGGTTAAGTGGGTTGGCTCACCAACCTACCTAAAAAAATTATTTATTATTATTTTTAGTATTCAAATATTTAAATAAATTTTTAAGTAATCCATGAGATGACAATCATAGTAAAATCAAGAACCAATGTTTTGATCATGCTCACCACTAATATATGAAAAATTATTTTCAAGAAAGTATCCATTAGTCTAAGAAAGCACCTCTAATATTACAAATTTTTTGTCATGCTATTCAACAAAATATAAATAAAAAAACTATACATTTTCTTCGTGCTAATTCATAAAAAAATGTTTATAAGATGGTTACTTGAGTAATTTACTATAAAGATTATAGTTAAAGATTAAAGTATCAACATATATATAACTTGACAATCAAATTAATTAAACATTCAAACTATTCAAATATAATTAAGCAACATTCTAGCATTTAAAAATATGAAATTATGAACAAATATAATAGGAGTAGTAAATAATTATTAAAAAAAAATTAAAAAAATTAAAAGAAAATTTTAAAAAAAAATTGTAAAAAAATGTTGGTGGGTTAAGTGGGCCAACACACCTTCAACCCGGCTTGAACCCGTTTAACCCGTGGGTTAAGTGAGCCGGGTTGAATTCAACCCACTTTTGAAAAAGTTGAATTTTTCTTAACCCAACCCGGCTCGAACCCGTGGTGAGCCGGGTTGGCTCACGGGTTGAAACCCATTTTGACATCTCTACTAAACCAATATTCAACAGAGAGAACAGTGATAACTAATTAATCGTTCATGATGACTCAGATAAAGTTGCCCAATCAATCTCCACTGAGGGGTACTTCTCCAGGTCCAACCCAAGATTGTCCATTGCTTCATAAGAATCCAAGAAATCCAAGAAAGTGATATCGGATTCAGGTGAAGAGGAGCCTGCAGAAGAAGAAGAGGAGGAGGAGGAATATTCATCCGACAAGGGCGAGGATGCTGTCTGAATCCCCACCTTAACATCCTCAAACTCCGATGTTGTTGCTGCGTTGTCGTATGCCAAAGCTGCTTCTTCAGCGGTTTCGAATGTACCAAGCCAAAGACGAGTGCGATTCTTGGGGAGTCTGATCTCAGCCACCCACTTGCCCCAGTGCCTCTGCCTCACCCCACGGTAAAGCTTTGTGGGCCTGGAAACAACACGACCGCCACCCACCTGCTTCATGGGAACGGGCTTTGGGCTGAGGAACTAGGCTCGTGTAACCTGGATTTGGGCTTGAATCTGGAATGTTAATACTCACATGCATGCACAGAAAAGAAACAAAATATAATACTCACATGCATGCACAGAAAAGAGTCTAAAACGGATTTCACACTACGTTTCAATGAAAAATCAAAAAACACACCCAAAACGGATTCCAAGTTCCGTTTCAGCACTCTGGGAGACGGCTTCCACAATCCGTTTCAGCTAAAATCAAAAAATAAAAACGAAACGGAATGTGAGTTCTGTTTCAGCTTCCTAGGAAACGGATTCCACAATCCGTTTCGTTAAAAAAAAAAAACGGAATTTGTATTCCGTTTTACGCATGTTCGAAACAGATTTGGAAAATCGTTTCTGTGAAATATTCAAACGAAGACCATTTCTGATGAAACGGATCTTCTAATTTATTGCTAAAATCAATTAAATCAATTAAAATACAATAGCATTACTTAACTGTGCAAATGGAGAGATGGGGCCTGCGGACTTGCGCAAAAAGAGAAAAAGAGGCTGCGCTGGGAACAAGAACGGTGTGTGGAGGAGAAAAGGAGGCTGCGGAGGTGGGGAGAAGAACGGTGTGTGGAGGCTGTGTGGGAGAAGAGAGAGAAGAAGGATGAAGGCTGTGTGGGAGAAGACCAGTGGGAGAAGAGGGAGGCTCCTTACGCGCACCTAGGTCAACATTGGTCAAGATTCTTGTGTTGGGGGTGCATGGAATCTGATTCTTTGCTTTATTGGGGTGTGTTTTGGGGTGCAGAGGGTGAGGGTGTATGGTTTTGGGGTGCAGAGGTGTGGTAAAAAGGAGAGACTCAGTTACTTTTAATTTTTACTATGGGTAAACATGGAAATAAATTTCCTTTTGGGGGTACAGGAGAGATTGTTGGAGGTGTAGGGAGAAGCCCCCTATGGTTTTGGGGTGCAGAGGTGTGGTAAAAAAGAGAGACTCAGTTACTCTTAATTTTTACCATGGGTAAACATGGAAATAAATTTCCTTTTGGGGATACAGGAGAGATTGTTGGAAGTGTAGGGAGAAGCCCCCCGTGCAGTGACAAGAAGCCTACTTCCTTGGGCCCCAAAACCAAGAGCTTTCTGCACTTGTTCCCATTTGAATTGGTTTTCGTTCCGATTGTCATCCAAAACAAGAAGAAATTTCATTCCCGTTAATTTTTCTTTCAATCTTCTTTGAACCATTTCTAGATCTCCATTATCATCGTTTAGCGTAATAACATCCTCAAGAATTGCTCATGACACATTGAAAACATCATAATTCTGTGACACACTTATCCAAGCTTTAATATCAAAATTACCCTCAATCCTTGGATCGTTGAATACATATTGGGTAAGTGAGGTCTTTCCCAATCCACCCATGCCCACAATAGAAAGTATAGATAGATTGTTGTGAGGGGTTAAACATGTTTTTGGTTCCACAAGTTTCACTAAAATTTGAAATTAGTTCATTTTTAAAAATTGTTATTAATTTAGTTCTTCATCTCTAGAAATGCGTGGATTTAATCATTTTAACCAAATTTTGTTAAATTTATTTCACGTTTCAAGTGCATTTCATGATAGTATTTAAATTGTTTACATTGTTTAACGCATTTTCGCTTCAATATTAACTCAAATACTATCATAAAATGCATTTACAATGTCAAATAAATTTAATAAAATTTTGTTTAAAAGACTAAATTCATGCATTTTTAAAGTTTAAGGACTAAATTAGGTTAAAATTTTAAAAAGAGACTCATTCCAATTTTTACTAAAAATGAAGGGACCAAAAACATATTTAAACTTTGTTAGTGTTAGATGTGAGCAAGTTAATCACAAAATCTGTCATCGTCTCTGCCATATATAACACTTTTATTTGGCAAAGATGTATATGTTAATTTACTCACGAATCTTGATCCAACCCCAACACCACTATCCTTTTTCAAACCAAGAAAATCGATTTTTGGTTGCAAGATCTTCTAGGTCCTCAACGATCCACTTGGCTTTTGGAGAGTTCATAATCTATTTCAATGACAAGGAGCTTAATCTTCAAGTCACTCAGCTGCTTCTTGTATTTTCTTGCATGAAGCATGTGCACAAGACAGTAAGGAATGTAATGAGAAAAAGTAAAGAAAATAGTAATAAAGTAAAAGTTTAACGCCATATTAATCTCTCTGTTATTTTTATTATTTTTATTAAACTTGGAGATTTTAAACTTGCATCCTCTAATTAACCAAGTATTAACTTCATTTATTACTAATTTCTAAAAAGTACTTAGCATGCCGAATTTTGACAATTGTTTCTTCTATGGTTGATGATCAAATAACTGCAGTTGCGGAATTTGTTTAGACATATTTATCTGCAGGCACTATCGAAGAAATAAAAATTAATAAATTTTTTCGTAAAATTTATTTTATGTATAAATTTATTAATTTTTTTTATAACTTCCATGAAGAATGATTTTTTCCTATTGCTGAATTGGAGAGCAAGTCATCTATTGACATGTCGTAATACCAAATGCACAAAGAGAAAGGAATATGCATTCTTCAATCAATTTGTACAAAAATATCTAACTTTTGTGTATCCGTCAATCACTTAAAACCCATCAAAAGAGGCTCTTTTTTTCCTCTACCTCCAAAATTTCTTCTACACCTCCAAAAAATATTTAAATCCCAAAAATACCCTTTGACCATTTAATTAAAACCACACATATCATATCTCCGAAATTGCTTCCGGACGTCGACTTCCAGTGAAGAATACTTCCGAAAGTCAAAAAATATAATCGGAAGTCGACTTCAGAAAGTCAAAACATATAACGGGAAGTCAACTTCCGGAAGTAAAAATATATCACTTGCAAATGAAAAATGGGCTATTGATGCGTGCACTCCACTTTTTTCTTCCCACACTCCATAAAAGCAGTACTTCCGAAATTACCCCTCATAAAAATCTCTATACCTTCTTATTTTTAATATTTTCAAGATTTCAGAAGTATTTGTAAATCTAAAAATATATTTCAAAACATCATGAAAATACAAAAAAAAAATATTCTGAATTAAATATTTAAAAAAATATTTTCAGATTCAATTTAACTCAAATCGAAATAGACTCAAACTAACTCAAATAAAAGTGGTCTTGTATTTATCCGAGCCAAAACCCTACTTGAGTCAAAACTCGATTTGAGATGGATCCGACCTAAGTCCAAAATGAGCTGAGCGCATCCGTTGTAACCCAAAGGAGCATTATGTTGTATAATAATTGTAAAACTGAATTCAAACGTGGTAATTGAGATAACTCGGACTGTATTAATATCATTACATTTTGAATACATGATAACAAATATCATTTTATTGGGCTTTTGATAAAAATAATACTGAATTTATGATATAAATAAAGAAAAAAAATTAAGTTCATATTTTGGAAATGGATGAGAGCACCTTAAATATTCTACATAATTATATCTACATAATTATATAATTATTTGCTGATTACTTTACATAAATAATATTGATGCTAATATCACTTTCACTCATAAAATTTATAATTATATATACATTTTTTATAAATATTAAATATATATCTTTTATGGATTTTAACTGAGTTAATATGAGTATTTTAATTATTCATTTATTGATTGATGGTGTAAAAACATCATGGTATCTAATCTTCCTATACTCACTTTCTACTTTCTGTAGTTAATCATTATTAAATCATCTTATCAAAATGATTGGAATAAATTTACTAGTAAGAAAAATATTAATAATGTAAAAATAGTTTAAAATTTGAATTTATATATGAATATATTTTTAAGACATATGAAGTTATTTTAAAAATGATTCACTTTTTAAAATTTATATTTTGATGTAATTTATTTAAACTTATTTTATAAAAATTACATTTATTTATATTAATATTTTAATATACAGTTTTATTTAAATTATACTTCCAAAATTAATTTTTTGGTTAAATTACCTTTTTTGTTATTGTTTTTGTCAACAAGTGTCAATTATAGTAAGAACATCAGCAACATCTATACAAAAAAAAATGGAGTCTCAATTTAACATTTGAAAATATTGTTTCATTTTTACAAAAATTGGAACTAAATTGAAACTAAAAATAAATATAGAGAACAAATTAAATTATTTTGACACGTAGTACAACTGTGAAATGACATGTGTAAAAAAAATTAAAAAAAATTAAAAATTAAAAAAAAGTCCAGAAAAAACCACAAATTAACATATGACGTTAACTTTAACACCGTTCGGTCAAACTTGAAGATAAAGACCAAATTGAATCTTTTCTTAAAAAACATGACCAAATTGAGACAAAAAAATTAGAGAACCAATTTGACACTTCTTAAAAAAACAAGGATCAAAAGAGGAATTTAACATAATTTTTTTATCTGATTTTATATTTAAAAATTTATTTTCAAATTATTTTATTTAAAATTAAAAATAAAAAAATAAAAAATATATGTGAACATATTCATGAATATTTACGGACATAATAAAAAGTCCACAATTATTTTTTCAGATATACTAAACATATAGCCAGCTGGTTGGAGAGATATGTAGAGGAGTGTCTGAATTTGACTTCAAGAACATCTTAAGTGATGAAAGAATACATAAGGCAATTAATGAATTGTTATACTTTTATTTCTATATTTTTTTTTCATTTCAATTATGTTGTGCTTTTTATTTGTTAGGTGTTCTATATTATTACAGAATATAATGGGACTTCATTGTAATACCTTGTTAAGTATTCAAAGTTTTATTTAATTGTTCATTTTCTCACGTTTACCCCTACAATACTACATACATTGTGTTAATATATATATATATATATATATATATATATATATATATATATATATATATATATAAATTAATAAAAAAAATTAAAAAAATATATATATAAAAAAAAAAAATAAAAATAACTGCTAAGAAAAAAATAAAAATAACAAAATCAGTGTACAGATTGAAAGATGTGGTGTCGCAATATTTAGTTTTTTAAATATTATTTTCAAAACAAAAATCTATTTGGTAAAAATGAGGTAACTTGTTTTTTTAAAAGGATTTTGTAAAGCATTTTGCCTTTCTCAGAAAAAAAAAACGATCATTATTAATTAACTTTTGAAGATGTAAGATGTATGACTATTGAGTTTGGGGAAACTCTAGAAAAACCTTTTATACTCACATTATTATTTTTCTATAATAGGTTTGTTTAATTAAAATGGTGTTGGTAACAAATCCTTAACAAAACTAGGATCAATTACTTGATTATGCTTTACTAATATTGATGTAAAAACAGGTTGTTTTATACTTTTTAAAAACAAACGGTGAATGTTAAATTGAGTTTCAAGAGAACCTCCAATATGTGTGTTGCCATTTACGTATTTTAAAAATAATATGCACCTTAAATAAAAAATAAATAAAATGAATTATATATATATATATATATATATATATATATATTATTTTTATAAGTAAAATATTTGAAAAAAGTAAATAAATTTTACTTTCTACAAGGGAATTGACAAGTACATAAAGTCATTAACTCGTTGTTCAACAATACATTACAGAAGAACAAGAGAAAATTGAAAAATAAAACTGTTAAAACTGAAAATCAAAATTAAATTAAATTAAAAATTAAAAACTGGTTTTGTATGTTAATTAAAAATCTGAAAATCTAAAAGTAAAAAGAAAATTATACTTTGACTTACATTTTTTGACTCTCATATTTACTCTATGACATGATTTAATGTGAGTCATTGATTTGTTAAAAAAAAAAATAGTGATACATTAATCAATGATTCACATTAAGACATGTCATGAAATAAAAGATGTAAGTTAAAAAATAAGAATCATAGTACCATTATTCTGCAGATTAAAAAATCATCCGAGAGAGGATCTTAGACTTAAAATACACTTGATTACGTTGACGTTTTGTCACATCTGATGTTAATTTGGTTTGTTGGTTGTTCCTTCGATGGTGAGAAAGAGAGAAAGAGGATTGGGAGGGGACAAAGAGCATGTAATTAAGGAAGTAATAAAGAAGAAAGATGAAAGAAATGCAGTAGTAGGTGGTTGTTTTCTCATACATACATATTCTTTTATTCTTTTCTTCGAGAGTTTGAAGATGCAAGGGTGAACACATATGTGGAAAAGCGTGCAGTGGCAAAGTTCAAGAAAAAGTAGTGTTGATAGAAACAAGGAATAGTCAAGGGCATAGCAGAGTGATAATGCAGAAGAGAAAAGGTAAGAGAATTGGTCAAGTCACGCTCATTCAATTCATTTCATACCCAATGGAATTAACAAAGGCGTTCAGATACAAGACACAGCTCCATAGTGTTGGCACTGTCTAATAAATGCCAATGACATTCACAATTAAACGTAGTAGTGTGACTCATTATTGTGTTGAGTGGTTTTACTCAGAACAAGCAACTGCTATAAATGCTCTTCTTTTACACCCTCGTCTAATAATCTTTTTCTCCCATCTAATCTTATGCAGATACAATCGATTCAACCATTGTTCTAGACACCAGTAAACAGATATGTTTATGATGAAGTGTAACACCAGGTCAAGTTATATTTGAAACCATAAATTTCGTAAGATTTGACCAGAGTGTGTTTTCATTACTAGAACAAACTTTTCTGCAATTAATAATCATAATCATTATCTTTCAGTGCCAAAAATTATCTTAATTTTGTTAAATTAGATAAGTGAAATATGTACTGGAGGAGAAAATATCTTTTTTTATTCTTGGTAAGAACAGTAAAATAATAATAATGATTAAATATGGTCAGCTACTTTATGTTGACGTCATATTTAAGTTTCTACCTAGAAGTTCTGCAATGATGTAAAGGAAATATTAAAATGCAACTTGAACTTTGAGGTATCATGATCTTCAGAAGTGTTGTGAAGATTGCAGTAAAACTCTTAAATATCCTCAATAATAATATAAAAAAAGAAGTAAATATAATCATACAATGCATTAAAATTATGATATTAAGTTAATCATCTTCATCATAATTTTGACCATATATCAGTTATGAGCCTTTTCTCACAAACTATCTCTCACCAACATGATTTCTTTCTGTCTATGTGAATATTAGAACAGTCTTTGTGCTGAAATTATGCAGAAGATGAATAACAATGGCAAATAATAGTGAGCTTGACATTACGGAAACTTAGACAGCACAATGTAGAGTAATAGTATTTCCAAATTGACTTGACTTAGGCAAGCACATGAGGAATTGCTTACATTATATGTATATAGAATTGAAGAATATGACAGCGTTGTGAGTCCAAATTTATACATTGTGAGAGTGACAAAATATGCAGGTGGTGGAGATAATCGAAGATGATGGTAATCAAGAAATGAACCATATTAAATGAAAACTTTAACTAAAGTAATTAATTAATTAATTACCTATTGCATGACTAAATATGTGGTGAAACCCTAGGAGCGGTTGGCGGTGTGGCGGTCATCGCCGCCGCCAGCGGCGCTCTGATGCTGAAGCTGGTTCAGTTGCCCTAAGCTGGCAGATATGTTCATGGCCAAGAGGCTTGCGTCGTAGTTGTTGCCTCCGTCGAAGGTTCTCGCCACTTGTTGGTGTTGGTGGTCTCTGGGGAAAAACTGGTGGTGGTGGAAGTGGTAGTGGTGGTCACGGCCGAAGGTATTGGTGGTGGTGGTGGTGGTGTTGTTCTGGTGGTGGTGGTGGTGGAAGGCGGCGGCGGATTCAGACGCCATGAGGGTGTGGTTGGTGGTGATGCTGCTTAGGTTTTGGTACCTGGAGAGTTCAGATTTGGCGCAGTAGAGATCCATTTGAAGCTGGCGAAGTTGGTGCTGTAACAGTGATATGACTCCGACACAGCCATAGACAGGATCACGGAGTCTCATCTCAGCTTCATAAGCAAGGGAATTCACGGCATCTTCACGTTGGTGAGGGTGCAAATCGTTGAGAAGCTTGGTGACATTGCTGGCTCCGAAAATTCTATGAACATTTGCGAACTTCTGAGGTTGGTCGGGAGGGAAATAGGGTGCAAAAGCACACTCGGGTTGGCATTTGCGACGCAAGAACTTGCATGCTGCACATGGTGAATTTGAAGAGGCCATGGTGGATCACACTCACTTTCTTCAACAATTTTTCTTCCTAGTAGCTATAGATAGCTGCTATCTATCTACTACTATCTCTTTCTTTTTCTTTCTCTTTCTCTCTCACACCACCACCATTAATTTCTGTGACGCATTCACCATGTTTGTTATCACTATATTGTAAAATAATGATAAATAGTAATAAATGTTATCAAGAAAAAAGAGAAGTGATCAATTAATGTGTGTGTTAGATGGCCAAATCCATTATTTTAGGCATCTTTTTGGTACTCTCCATTATTTTAAGCTACACACTCTTTCCCCTCCCCAATTCTCTTCTCTTTCATTAAATTTTACAAAGCCAAGTTATTATGAATAATTTATATCCTTATTCTCTTCAAAATTTGGTTATTTTAGTAAGGGAAGAGGGAAACAAATATCTAGGTTAAAAAAATAAGGGTGTGTCAACTGGGTTTGGTTAATGGAATAAAAAAATTTGGGAGATCCAAGAGGGAGAAGATGAAAAGGGCAATGGGATTGAGGAAAATACAAAAGTGACAAAAACAAGGAATAAAATATGGATATATAACTAGATTCAAAGATTGATTTACCAGTCCAATTTCATATCCTGAGACAAAATCCTTGATCCTTGTGCTTCTGACAGAGGAATTGAAGACAAAACCAAGAGCCAGAGTTTGTACATGAAGAAGGAGGTGCTGCCTGTGGAAAAAAATAATGTTGAATGTTTGAAGGCAGAAGACACTCCCTAGTGTAAGTAACAATGAGAAATTCATTGTTTAACTTTGTGCCATGGAAGGGTATAAATATAGGGAGAAGAACTTAATTAATGTAAATTGTTATGGTTCTACAACTCTTTTTGAGTTGGATCAATGCATAAATTTTCAATTTTCTCCGCTCATAGTTTTTTAAATTGATTGACATGTCCGTTTTTCGCTTCTTAGTTCGTGTGAGTTTTTGTGGGTGATGAAGCGATGAGGAACGAGAACCAGAAGATACATTGGAAAATTGATAAAGATATGAAAAGAAAAACATATTTGTATTGTTAGTATTGAATTGGTGGATATTCCAACGGAGGAAAGAAGTTTTATATGATGTAGAACAAATAAAAGAAGAAATAATCAAAGTTGTAGAGTAACAAGTTTTAATAAGTTTTAAGGGGTTGGATTAACTATGGTGTTATGTTATACATCTAGGAAAGTAATTCAAAAGAAATCAAGATAAGCTTGGGAATTTTATTGAAGGAGATAACTGAAATTAGCAATAATAAAAAGGCATTTACAAACTTAATATCTTAAAGATTTTGAGGTTTATTAGATGAAATCTCTTATGTAAGTTGAGTTTTGATTTAAGACTCATTATAAAGTTAAAATAAAGACTGCAGTTATGCATGTCTATATATAGTTTGTATAAAAAAAAAAAAAAAAAAGTTTTTTTTATATAATGTATATACATTGTTATCTTGAGTTGAAAAAAATAAGGGGAAAAACATGTTTTTGTTTTTGTTCCCCGGAGTTTTACGTAAAATTGAAAACAATACCTAGTCAAAACTTGTACCGTTTGATACCTGTATTATTTTAAAAGTATCGATTTGGTTCCTACTTTTTTTTAATGGTATCAAAATTTATCCTATATAACAAATGTGTTACATGTTATTTAATTTTTTTATATAATAAACTAAGAAAAAAATTTGTTTTGGTATCTTTTACGTAAAATTGGAAACAATTCCTAGTTAAAACTTGTAAACCCTTTAGTTTCTATATTTTTAGAAGTATTGGTTTTGGTTTTTTTTAACGGCATCAAAATTTATCCTACATAATAAATGGTACGTAAAATGTTATTTAATTTTTTATAAAATATAATACTAAGATCACCCTAACCCACACTTCTAACAATTAATTTAAAATCAAAAATAAAATAAAAAAAGTTAAGAAACTCAATATATGGAAGTACAAATAGTAAATATGAAGTTTAACCGTAATCTTCAAGTTTCATGGGTGTGTCGCCTTTGGATTAGATGATTTTGTTATGAAGATAGTTCTTGTCACCATCAAGACTTTCTTTTGGATTCCTTTCTTGCTTGGCTTTCAAAACTAAAAATGAACATTTGTTGTTTAAGGATACAACAAAACTCTTCTTTTATATCTTGACAACCATAGATTCATTTGGTGAGTTAGAAACTAAGAAAGACCTATTACAAATGGGATTTTTCCTTTGTGGAGAAGTGACCAAGTAAAAATCTTAACATGTATTAGATTATCACGTGTTTATATTAGGGATAGCAATGCTAGCCGGTCCGGCCCATTTAGACCTGGCTCGCATAAGGCCCGCACATCACGTGTTGGCCCGCCCCGCCCCGCATAATTTATGCGGATTGTAATCATTGGCCTGCCCTGCCCCGCCCTGCACTTGGCCTGCGGGTTGGCCCGCAAATTTTTTTAATTTTTTTTTAAATTTTATGATAAACTTTCAATGCTTAAAAATTGGAAAACTTTAAAAAGTTCACAAAATTAAGTAAAGACTTTGGAGAGTTTGATGATAAATTGATAATTCAACATTTTCATCATATTCATATTCATACCATGACATACACAATGTATTCTTTAAATTTTAGCACATTAAAAAATACATAATACTTGTCATTTCCAGTTATACAAGAATTTGAAACGTTAATGCAAGAGTCCATAAAAAAAGTAATTAATATACACAAGTGCAATTTTTTTTATGTGGGCTTGTGGGCCAGCCTGCACGGGCTGCGGGCTCATACAGGCCTGCAGATTCACTATTCTGACCCGTCCCGTTTTTTTTTCACGGGTCTGCGGGCCGACCTGACGGACCAAACCCATATTGCATCCCTAGTTTATATGCAATAGACTATCTTAATAGACTATATGAGTAGAATGTCTCATTATAACGTCTACTTAGTCTTGGACAACTTGGTAGGATAGTTTATTAAGATCGTCTAATGTCTATTCAATTCTATTTTGAGAAACATTGTTCACGCGTTTCCTCATGAATATAGACATGTTTCGTGTGTGTCATATAATAGAATTTTTTTTCTGTAAATAAAGTTTCCAAATTTATTAGAGACTCAAAACATAGTTAAGACGTCAAAATATATTGACAACTTTTATAAATATGCTAAATCTCTTTATTGATGTTTAAATATAGTACAATGTGATTGTTATAAACTTTTAAAGGTATATAAAGATAAATTATATGCAATGTAAAAAATATTAGGAGATGCTATTCTAATTTACTGAAAAAAACTTATTAACACACAGCTGGTGAAGAAAAGAATTCTATCTAGGGATGTCAAAAATATCCGTACCCGCAGGTATCCGTGGATAAAACCCGCAATGGGTAGGAAACGGATATTAAAAATGGATACCCGCTACCCGTGGGTACGGGTATTTTTGATACTCGCATGTTAATGGGGCGGGTACAGGTATCATAGTATCTGTACCCGTGGATACCCGTACCCGCTAAATTTTAATTCACACAACTACCCTTATATATATATATATATATATATATATATATATATATATATATATATATATATATATATATATATATAAAATAGTAAAAAATATTCTTACCTAATTTTTTCTCAGGAATCAATTGGAGAAAGTGGACTTGTTGATTAAAGCACTAATTAAAGAATTTTCATTGTGTTGAACGTTATTTTATATTTATATTTTTATGATTATTTGGACTTGTATGAACTTAAGTTTGTTTGAACTTTATTTAAAATTTATGATAGTGATGTATTTTATTTTATTTGAATTTATGATTAAATATTTATTTTTTAAATAATTTTGTAAATACCCGCGGGTATCCGTGGATATCCGCGGATATGAAAAAAATAGACGGGTACCCGCATAACGGATACCCGACAGATATGGATACGGGTACGGGTGAAAATTTATCGAGCGGGTAGGGTACGGGGGAGCTACTACCCGTACTCTACCCGCCTCGTTGACATCCCTAATTCTATCAATAAAAATACATAAGGGATCTTACTTTGTGTCTAATTAATCAATAAAAAATTATTTTTTATTAATAAATTTTAAATTTTGACAACTTTCTCTTACAACTTTAAATAAAATTATGAAAATTTAATAATCAAAATATCATTCTTTTTAATCAATTAATCAAATTTATGGTAAGAAACAAAAGAAGAGTATTTGTGTATGTAATAATAAGTATATAATTGCAAATTTATTTACAGTCTAAATTGAATTCATTAAGATTTTTTTTTTTTTTGTTTCATTGTCACTTTTAAAAAACTTTAACAAGCATTTATTTACACACCCACAACACTAAGATATTCCCTTAAATATTTTCACATGTAAGATTCGAACGCATAAAACTTGTACAAAAAGAATTGGTTGTAATAATAAATTAATTTGCTGAACATTTTGCAGTCCAATGCTCCACAAAAAGAAAACATTTTATAATCAAGATCAATTAATTACCATAATCTAATGTGTTCCATCATATAAACACTAGATGAATTCAAACAAAAGTTAATTAGCCGGCTAGAGCTCCACGTGGCACCAATATCCTTTTTCGTCATAAATTAATCATCATCGATCATTATCATAGTCACGATCACAATCATTAAAATAATTAAATTCCTTTTGTCGTTTGCAACACTAAGCATCGTTGGAACACAAGAGATAGAATCTACGATAGTGTGAGGGAATTAGAGGAGAATACTATAAGGGTATAACAACATAACACATCATAATTAATTATAATTAGAAGCATTGATTAGAGAAGAATATGGCGATTAGTGGTGTGATGAAGACGAAGATGAAATCGCGCATGGAACGAGACGAAGAGTTAACACTTTTCAGGGAATTGCGAAAGCGCCAGAATGAACACGTCTCAAGCCTCTTGCATTGTGTTAATTCTGAAGAGTTTGAATGTGGCACTAACAATGACACTCCTGGTAGGTACTCATCATCATGAATCATATTGTAATTTTTCTCAATGCTGGTGCTAAGAAAAAGAAAACAACACATCATTTCAGGTAATTTTTCACTGTACAGAATTGCATCAGGGAAGAAAGAATATGGTTTAGAGTTTCTGGAAACAAACAAAAATGATTATGATTGGTAAGTTTGGTCTGTGAAAATGTATAAATATATGAATGTGCATGATTATTTGATATGTGAAATAAAGAAAATAACTTGGTCACTGCATGCTGCATTTGTGAAAAAAAAAAGGTTGAAAACACCACCAGCTACTCCTCTGTTTCCATCCCTTGAAATGGAACCAGGTCCTCAACTTGTTGTTCAAAAGGAGATACCAATTTCTCAGGCCATCACAAGAGTAAGTTACTTAAACTTTTATGTTTACAGCGGTGAAACAATATATCAACAAATAATAAATTTTTTTAAGATAGACTCTGATGGATAATTATAATTTAATTCTTATGTTTTGAGTTTCATTTTTTATTTTCTGATATGATTTAGTATGAGTTATTGATTCTTTCGAAAGAAAAGATAGAAATACATTAATCAATGACTCACACTAAATCACATCAGTAAAATATGGGAGTCATAATATCATTGTCCAACTCCAATTCATAATTCTAATACTATATTAAGAATAAACTTTAAACCTAATTCAATCCTACAAAATTAGTTTGTAAGATCAGATTTGTACTCATTTATATATTATAAATTGGTTTTATACTGATTTAGAATTTCAAATATCGGTAAACGACTTTGTTAAACTGTTCTAATTTATATGTTCATCTGAAGTTCAAATTGACAGCATAAGGTTGGTTTTGCCACACAGTTTGCATGGAAAGAAATGGAAGCACCAAAACCCAAATCAAATGATGGAAAAACAACTCACACCAACTCAACCAAACCAAAACTTTCAACAAGATCAATGACCCCAAGTCACACTAGGCAAAGACCAAGCACCATCAAGAACACACATGAACAACAAACAAACACTTCCCCAACCATTCCCAGCAAGAGCAGCAATGTCAAAAGTGACCATGAAGCAGCCAACAGCACAAAATCCACGCCCCAAAAGCAAACCAACAATGCCGATTTCCTTGCTTTGAATGTCAAGAAAAGCACAGAAACAAACGAGTCACAGAGAAAGCCAAGAACTAGAGGCGTTTCTCCATCCGTGAAATCAAGGGTTGCACTTGCGAGTAATATCATGGAACTCTCCAATGAGGCACCACCAAATCTAAGGACAGATCAGAGGCCAAGTTCCACCACACGAGGAAGAAGCACAACTCGATCTTCTATGGTTTCAGGGTTTCAAAATCGGGACCCTATTCCAAGAACTTATAGACCATCAAGGTCACCATCACCAAGCATGGCTAATGGTAGTTGGAATCAGTTAGACAGAACCCAGAAGAACTTGAGGGCACATAAAGAAACTTTCACTCTAGCACCAAGCCCTAATGAAGGAAGAACACATTTTAAGGGAAGTAAGATGGTAGAGAAAGTGGTGAATGCTAGAAAGTTAAGTATGAATCAAGTGGATAGAGAAACCAAAGCAAAAGCTTTCAAAACTAGGGTATGATTCTTAATTCTTCTTCTCTTAGGTTAATCATCTGCATAACTTTCTGCTAGAGGTATAATGAACAGAACATTACCAGTAATACATTATATTATCAACATATTATTTTCATGAATGGAAGCTACTTATTTACTAGCTATAAAAGGTTATAATCGAAAAACTTGAATTCTTATATATCATTTGATGATATGACACAGGAAAAATGAAACAACAAAGCATAACACAAGGGCTGCTCAAGCAATGATCAAGTTGAAGATTGTGTAGGAAATGTAAGTTTTTTAAGAAAAGGACGAGACATTGTGAAAACTTTTATGTAGAGATCACTGGAACACTTGGTTCGGTCCACCTAGAGTAGCTTATATAGCGTGTTAATGTCTACCTATTATTTTTCAACTCTCAGACATTACAAGGAACTAAAAAAGATGACATAATAATATCGGTTTTAGTATGATAGCTTCATAAATGTGTTATTGTTTACTTTATAATATGATAAAATTATTAAGTTTTTGATTTAAAATATGGTGTTGCATCACCAAGAGAGTTATATTCTGTTTTGTGTTTTCGGCAAGAAGATGAGGATAGGTTTTGAAACCGTGATAGTAAATAAGATTATTTTTAACTTAAAGTTATAAAATGAGTTTTGTAAATTAAGAATTATAATATGTGTGTTCCGAAATTTATCTTGAATTGATGTGAAACACATTTTATCACCTTGAGGACATTTAATATGAGAATTGAAGAGTTTCATAGGTTCAAATTTTAACTTAGATAAACTCTGATAATATCATATTAGAGTACTAAAATTTAAACATAATTCCATTTTGTTTGTACTTGCTGGTTAGTTTCTGATGTTGGCACTGTCAGTGCATACAAGTTATATCTTAGTGAGTTATGTGTTTGAGACTCACCACAGTGCCAATAATTTTTTTACACTGAAAATAAAATGATTGTAAATACTAATTTCGTCGTAATTAGATAGAATGACGGTTCTTTTAGCGTCGTCATGGAGAAGTTAAATTATTTGAAAAATACTACCACAGTTTTTTATAACAGTATCAAAATAAGCATCAGTGGAAGAGATTGATAATTACACAGTGTTTCTAAGGTTATTTATGAATTTTCCCAGATAGAGTTACAAAGAATGAAGAAAGTAAACAAAAGTTAATAACGCATATGCGCATTACATTGATATACTTTCTCACTACTATTCCCATTTAACTCATCAAGGTGAATCGAAGAACAAATTCTGTCAAACCTTGCTCTAGTGTTTCGATCTGAAAAAACCAAGATTAAACAATCTCTTCAATCTCCTAGGGATACCAATGAGCCTACCTGCTCTATGGTGAGTGGTCGATGCTGCTGCTTGCAGGCCTGCAAGCAAATAACTAGTTAGAATGTCACATATAAACAAAATTCAAAGCGAAATTATGTGTAGACAATGTTTAAGACTTTCAAATTTATAGGAGCTAAGGCTGAAAGAAAATAAATGGTTAACTAGAATCAAAATTTCATGATTACAAATACAAAACAGTGTTTTATTGGAAGCGATGTAATGATTTTGTACTATTACCATTATCATGATCAGAAGAGTCATTAGAGCTCACAACAGGAGTTTTCCTTGACCAATACTGTTGGAACCTCTGTTCTGCATATTCCCTGTACTTAAACTCAATTTTATTTACATGCAACTGCACAAGGAGGAATTCAGAAGATAGTTAGATACCATTTATACCAAAATATTTTACACTCATTTGGAAAATCTACTGTTCAGAATAGTCCTTTTAGAAATTTAATTTACAATATTTTAGACTGTTTATTTCAATAATCATACTACAATTTGGTCATTCATTAGTGTAATTGGGCAGATACTAAGAACCTTAAATGTAGAATAACCAATGCTAAAGTGAGAAAGTGATGATTACCGAAATTACTCCCCAAATGCCCCACAATAGATGGCTTGCAAGTGCATACTTCTCAACTTCATCAACCAATTGCTGTACTTCAGTGTCACTAGGTTGCTCACCTGAGTCATCATGAAAACATGAATAACTCACTGGTTCATGGAGTGAGATGACATATATATAACTAATATTTCTCATTATGAGAAGTGATAGGTAACTAATAACTAATATTTCTCAATATAAAAAGGTTTTCTCCAAATCAATAATACTAGAATCTATTGGGATTTTTAGATCAGTAGTACTAGAATCTATTTATTGGGATTTTAGGAAAGATTCGTTAGGAAAAGATTTTATAAATATGATACAAGGCCAACCAAAGGATTGATTCTACATTGGTAGATAGTGAAAGCATGTAAGGAATTGAAATCACTTTCAACAAAAAAAAAAAGAAAAAACTTAAGGTAATAAGTTCATGAATTTTCTCAACTTTCTCATTTTTACTCAATATGGGATTTAGACTCATACTTGGATTTCCAACAAAATTTGTATAAAATTTTATATAAGAGAAAATTGTGATGAGAAAATGTCACTGAAATATAGTTTAGAATAATAAGAGAGTTATGTTAAATAAAACTAAGTCCACAGATGTCACCTGAGGAACTCAAATATGCTTGGACAAATCGTCGACGCTCTTCCAAATCTAACAGAAAAAAGAACTAAATTTTGTTAATTGTTCGGTGGAAAAAAGAATGAGAAGAAATTGCACAGTTCATTATTCACAGACCAGGGTATTTAGTGAAGTCAAGAACATGTGGAGTATCTGTGTGATAATTGGCAGCCATCTCATTGAAGTGGTTTGCTATATCATAGGCCACAGGATTGTAACTTGCATATTCATAATCCTGTTATAAGCACAATTTAGTATTTGTTATAATACAAAACTTCACATTCTCTAACCAGTTTGAACTAACAGTAAATAATTATTAGATAGTAACACTCAATAGTATAAAGAGGAACTCACGATAAGGGTGACAGAACAGGACTCTTCATCAAGCATTATGTTACCATATTGCAAATCGTTGTGGCAAAATCCTATGCATTGCTTAGAGCCTGATAATTCTTTTTCCAAAGTAGATATTTCATTGTCCAAACTGTTCAATTTAAATGCTTCAACATCTTCAGGAGAACTCAAGCGTTTGGCTTCCTTAAGCCAATCTCTGAAGCGTTAAAAAATAAATTTAAGTTAGAAATGATCAAATTTTTCTGATAACCATTCATATTATGTCACAAACAAATTCTTCTTCTAGATGACACGTTACTGAGATGAATGAAATTTGGCTGGGATGTTAATCTCAATTTGAATAGATCAAGAATGTGTGGTTTTTCATAAGAACAACATACCTTAACCTATCCCAAAGGTTCACAGTCTTTTGACCAGGCATATCAATATCATGAAACTCCTTCATTTTGGCTGCTATGAGAGCAGAAGTAGATGGCTCTCGCAGATCAGATGCTGATAATGTCTGTTAAATCAACCATAATGTATCAGCTTGATCAAATTCATATATGAATGAAACCACAAATGACTAAACTTTACAAGTACGATTTGCAATGTTGGACCAAAAGTGAATATGTATCAGCTGTGTAACACATTGATTCAAGAATTTGCATTCATCAACTTGTTTATAATAGCAACTTGCAGAAACATTGCATTACCCTTGCATGGATGAATTCCTCAATGCGACCATTATCAAACCTTCCAAGCAAACGAGGCCCTTGTCCACTCTTTGACATAAATTCAAATGTCTTGACCTCAACTTCCCTATCAAAGAAAAAAGCAGTGCCCTCGCCATAGATTCTTGTCAGAACCTTTCTTGAGGATTCTCCTTCTGTTGTCTTCCATTTTATCTGGTAAACCTCATTTGTCATTGCCCCTTTAAGAGGGATTACTTTCAATGCATTGGCATCGATTACATTCTCCCATTTAGCTGCCAATGATTTCAGTATCTCAGTTGCTTCACTAGGAATACAATATTCTCCTTCTTTGGCAGAGGTTTCTTTAGGAACTTCTGTGCCCTTTATTTCACTAGTACCTGGAATCTCTGCATGATCACTACTAACTACATTTTCTGCATCAACAGCTTTCTTATTCACAGGATTTGGTGTGGCCTCTTCTGCCGCCCCCAGAACAAAAGTCACCATTGTTACTTGAAGAAGAAGCAAGAATAAAATAATCTACTTCCTTTTTGTTTGATTCTTTTAAACCTGGGAAAACAAGGTAATACCCAAAAACAAAAACACTTAATATAAGTATTAGTATTATACACATATAAGTCATGCAAATCAAATATATATATATATATATATATATATATATATATATATATATATATATATATATATATGTGTGTGTGTGTGTGTGTGTATATATTTTTCGATTTCAACATTAAAAATGGTAAACTACATTGGCTTCTCTTCATTTTTGTGTTTGGTAAAAATGGGTAGATAGCTTCACCAGTAAGGGGAGATAAACCGTGAACAGATTAATATATAGATAAAAATAAGTAATCATTTTAGGCTTCTTAATTTCCAGTTAAAATTAGTATTAAATTTCAATTTAAAAAATGGTGCATTTGATTATCTCACGTTTCTTTGTGATTGTTAGACATTGTAGATCTACTTGTCATGATAATGATTTATTTAACAAAAAAAAATCACCGTTTAAAAAACTCTTCGAATCACGCATTTAGTGTAAGATTAATTTAAGCAATTCTTCAGCAACATTTTAACAAACATGTTAACACGCATAGAGAGAAACCCTGTTTTTTTCCCTCAAAATGACCTTAAAAAGAAGTGAAATTGTTGCAACACAACAACAAAGCCAAAGAAACCAACCTCAAAAGGAACGACAACACGTACGGTGGCTGGTGACCTCACCACCGGTGAAGAAGAGTCAGGACTCACAAAGATCCTGTGATTTTAAAAGGATGAAGAAAAGAGGTTTATATAGGAATTTTCCACCTCTAACAACCAAAAACTTGGGTGGAGATGAAGGAGGGAAAAAGAGTGGTTAAAAATGGAGGGTACTAAATGGTTGTATTTTATTTTTTTTAGCAACGGTATAAATAGATTTTGGTACAATTTCACTGCCATTTTTCTTCAAAACCATTGAAATTTTTAAGAAACTCAGATGTGCAAGAGAGGACCACATTTCCTCAAAAACAGAGAATTGAAGAGTTACACCGTGTGTGTATATATACTAGTCCTTCTACCCGTGCAACGCACGGGTATTTTTTATATGTAATAATTTTGGTCATAGCAATGGTTTTTTGGATATTTAATAATCTATATGATGATAATCTAATGTTTTAAAAAGAT
>Ga0214544_1002315_pt1:0-7500 | contig 40164 bp, 26 predicted proteins | sample CNSS3metaG_FD_160074 | JGI IMG/M metagenome (GOLD analysis project Ga0214544, IMG submission 160074) | Root nodule microbial communities from cowpea collected in UCLA plant growth center, Los Angeles, California, USA - CNSS3 | ecosystem: Host-associated > Plants > Roots > Nodule | place...
TTCTAATTTTAAAAGTTTTTTTTTTTTTTTTGTTTTAAATAACTCAAACAACGATCCCCATGATTTTAGAAGTGCTTGTTTCTTTTTTTAAATAACTCAAACAACGACTCCCCATGATTATTCTTCTCCAAATTTAATTTCTCTTTCAATCATTCACCTCCCATCACATAATCGAGTGAGGATAGTGGGTCAATGACATAAAGGGCGAGGGCAATGGCACTGGCATGTATAAAATTGGTGCCAACGGGGTGGTTTGAGGCATTTCGCACCGCGAGGAAAGAAGGTAAAGGTGAAATTAGGGTTTAAGGGTTTTTAATATTTTTTTAGTAAAAGATAAAATTGAAATATTATAATTTATAGGGTGCAGAAAGAAAAAAAAAAGAAGGTGGAGGAAGTATCAATCTTACCAGACACTCATTCTACGCCGAATAGTGTTATCTTGTGGACAAATTTCTGGTAAAAAATTCATCTATCAGCTATGAATATGCTGAAATAAAGAGCTCTTTGAATTTGAAAGTGTTATTTTTAATTTTTTTCCATAAACACATATCATAAAATCAAATTTAAGTCACATATTTATATTTAAGAAAATTAACCTCCTTTCACTCATAACATGTTAGTAATTACCGTAAACTCTTATGGATTGTGAGAGTGATATATATTATATATATATATATATATATATATATATATATATATATATATATATATATATAAAGGGTCTCCATCCCCTTTTATTCAATTTTGATTTTTTGAAAAAAATTTAAACCAATCTTGGGTCTATATCCAAAGGATTCGGTAACCAATACCACGTAGAGTGTCTTGATCCAAAAACCTTATTTTTTTTATTTTTTAAACTTTCTCTGAAAAAAAATTAGATAAATCATCCAAAAGATTCGGTGACCATTATCACATAGGAGGTCCTGATCCGAAAAAAAAAACCTATTTTTTTTTTACTTTTTGAAAAAATAGATTAGCCCAATCTTGAGAAGATTCGGAGACCATTACCACGTAGAGGGTCTCGATCTGAAAAATCACATTCTTTTTGCAAGTTTGACTTTTTGAAAAACACATTAGACCAATCATGGGGAAAAGTCTATAATCAAAGGATTTGGTGACCATTACCATGTAGAGGGCCTTGATGTAAAGAAATCGATGACCATTGTCTCGCAAAGGACCTTAATGTGACAAAAATTCAATGACCATTGTCTCCTAGAAGGCCTTGATGTAAAGAAATCGATGAACATTGTCTTGTAGAGGGCCTCGATGTGACAAAGAAATCAATGACTATTGTCTCGCAAAATGCCTTGATGTAAATAAATTGATCGTAGAAGGCCTCAATGTGAAAAAGAAATCAATGACCATTGCCTTGTAGAGGGCCTTAATGTAAAGAAAACGATGATCATTGCCTCGTAGAGGACCTATATATAAAAGGAGAACTTGAATTTTGCTCTTGAAGTGTAGAAAAATACCGCGTGAATGCCTAACATTGGTAAGACTTACACAAAAAAATTGTCATTGTTGACTTTTTTTCAAATTTCCTTTTTTTAGCGATTTTTTAAATGATTTTCAATGATTATGTGGAGTATGGTGGATGACATTATGTGAATGTGTGTATGTTGTATGGTATGATGAAATGGGTTGAAAAGACTCTTCTTTTGTATTTTTCATTTTCTTTATCAATTTATGAAATGTTGGAGGAGTATGTTTATACATGTTATAAATCCACATTGAACATTGATTATGCACATCATATTATGATTTTATGTTTGAACCTAGAGGATGATGTATGCATAAATGCATGGATGCATGGGTGGAATTCAAGAGACCCTTGTTTGCTTTTCTTTTTCACTTTTCCTTTTATATTCTCTATTAATGTTGCTTTTTACGTGTTTTTTGTGTTTTTTGTCATGAATAAATCAACCATTTCCTAGCTTTTATCATATTATATTCTCATGTTTAGTGTGTTTTGTATTGTTTTGGGTTTTAATTATTTTATGTTTGTTTTACCTTTGATCACTATTTTCTATTTTGAGTATGTTAAATAAGTTAATAGGAAGCATTTGTGATGGAGGAAAATAAGCAAGAACTCAAGGGAGCATGTTTTGGAGAAGAAAAAATTAATTTGAAGCAAATACTTGGGTCGAGCACCACACAAATCACGCGTAGTGCTTCAAATACAAAATGATGTCAAACTGTACAAGGCTGAGTAGTGGAAAAGTGAGGTTGAGCCATAAGGGTAAGCGGTGAAAAGTGAGGCTCAACACCCACAAGTCTGAGCAGTGAAAAGTGAGGTTGAGCGCCATTCAATTCGTAAAATCTAGCGCTGAGTGGTGCTAAGACAAGGCTGAGCGGTAGCGTCGTTGACTTGTCAAAAAATGGGTATTTAATCTTGCTTCTCGCGAGGTTTTGGGTCTTTCCTCATTTTGCACTATAGAGAAACACTTTTGAGTGCTTAGAGAGCTTCTTGGAGGTTGCTAGGGGTGTTAGAAAGCTTTATCACTCCTCCTTGAGTGTTCTCCTCCGTTCATGGTAGTTTGTCCCACTTTTGGGGTTGGAGAGGAATATGTGTTGTGATTAGGAGATGGAGATGCGAATGGGAGACGCAATTGGAGCATGGAGTGGCTACCAAAAACCTTGGGAGAGAGAAACATGAGGAACAAAATGGAGTTGGGTGGTGTTGATGTGATACATTCTTGTAAATATGTCATCTTTAAAAGAAAAGAAAAAGAAAAAAAAAATGAAAAAGAGAAAAAGAGAAAAGAAAATGAATAATGTGGTTGCAGTATGGTGATTGGTTGTGTTTTAGTTCAAATAGAAGAAGGGTGAATATAAAGATTTGTCAAGTTGATGTGATTGCTCTCTTTACTCATTCATGTTACCTAGAAACACCATTCCCCTTCCTTGCCTTGTCACAATTCACCAAATAAAGTCCTTATTGGTGTTTGCATCTTTTGATAACTCATAGCTCTTGAAATGAAAAGCAAAGTCAAATTGTGTGCAATTAGTAGTAAATGAGAGAATGACACACCCTTATACACTAGTGTGAATGAGTGAAACACATGTTTCTAGTGAGGATTGGTTCCTTTGGTTGATCAATGAAAACATCTTTGCCATGGTTGTTGGTCTCTTATAAAGCATATGCATACATTCTTATAATATTTGCATAATAAGCACCATAGCTAAGGATTTGCAAGATTATACATATTCTCTTTGAATTGGTTTGGTAAGGAAATCATTCATGAACATTATCTGATTTGATTGTGTGAACTTGTTTCTTAGTTGTTTGACCTTTCTTGAGCAGATGTCTTTCTAAGCCAAGTTACCTTTTGTTTGAGGACAAGCAAGGTTTTAAGTGTGGGGACAAAAACTTATTAGTGAAAAACGGCAAGTACACCAATCGCACATAGCAAGTAATAAATATCGTTCTCTTCATAAAGACTTGTGCAACAAATGACAAATTTCACAATTCACAACTCAAATAGACAACAAAACTTACAAAAACACAAAGAAACTCATTTTGGTATATTTGTCAAACAATTGGTGTGAAACAAGAAATTTAACATAGAGTATTTACAACTGTCAAGAGTAGATTTCATTCACTTCATTCTCATGCATTAACAAACATCTCATTTCCATATTCAAATCAAAATCAATCACCAATATACTCAAATCCTATCCCTAGTGACTTTGGGCCTATAATAATTCATCAAGTTCCAATTCCTTGAATCGTCAACAAGTAATCATGCATTAAGTTCAAGAGTCTTAAGATTACTAATAAATCTTGTTTTATCCCTAGATACAAGTTCCATTAGGTATTCAATTCCAGTTCTAAGTTCAAAAGACACTTTTAACACCTCAAGAACCACAAATCATGCATGGATATCCAAACCAAAACAAGCATTAAGCATGGAAATCAAATACTAACATCGAAATGGAAAAGCATATGTTTTAACAACATAAATTACACAAGAATTTCGTTCAATACATCCAATCTCAACAAATAGGGTTAGCTCTCCATGGTGGAGAACCTAAGGTTTACAAATAGAAGAAATAGGAAAGAAATGGAAACCAAAGAGAAGATGCACGCCCTCTCCCAAGGTTCTCGACAACCATTCCATGCTCCAATTGCATCTCCCATTTGTGCCTCCATCTCCCAATTGCAACCCATCTTCGTCTCCAACCTCAAAAGGGGGGAAAAACACCATGAATGGAGGAGAAAACTAGAGGAGGAGTGCGAGAGCTTCCCAACACCCCTAATAACCTCCAAGAGGGTCTTTAAGCATCCAAAAGTGTTTCTCTATCGTGCAAAATGAGGAATGACCCATAACCTCTCAAGAAGCAAGATGAATACCCATTTTCGACATGTTAACAACGCCACCACTCAACCTTGTCTCAGCACCGCTCAACACCAAATTTTACAAATTGAATTGCGTTTAGCCTTACTTTTCACCTCTCAGTGTTGTGGGCACTAAGCCTCACTTTTCCACCGCTCAACCTTGTGCCGTTTGACAACGTTCTGTATTTGAAGCACTAGTCGTGATTTCAGTGGCACCCGACGCGCATATTTGCTTCAAATTTATTTGTTCTTGTCCAAAACATGCTCCCTTGAATTCTTGCTTATTTTTCTCCACCACAAATGCTTCCTATAAACTTATTTAACACACTCAAAATAGAGATTAAAGGTAAAACAAGCATAAAATAATTAAAACCCAAAACAATACAAAACACACTAAACTTGAGAATATAACAAAATAAAAGCTAGGAAAATGTTAATTTATTCATGACAATAAACGTAAAAAGAAACATTATCATTCTCCATTTATTTTTAACTTAAGAGTAAGGAAAACTAGGCTTAGAGGCTAAAAAAAATTGGGATTCGGACTAGTCAAAATTGGGCTTAGGGGCCAGTATACTAGTAATTCATATGAATGAAGAGAACCATCAATTCGATAAACATCACAAAGACAAATTTGTGTCTCTTTTAATTGTCTTCCTTCTAAGACAAAAGGATTCTATAACCATTTATGAGTGAAGAGGGTTCTGATCAGAAAAGTGAAAAAGATTTTTTTCAAAAAGATCGATGACGAATGTATGCATGACTTGGTATGATGTATGAAATGTGTTATGTATGAATTTTCCTTTTGCATTTTTTTTAAAACAAATTCGAATTCATCTCCATTTCATTGTTATGTCGAATTCTTGGAATCATTCTACTTTTCCTTTTTTAGTTTACTTTTCAAAATCATTTCTTTGGTCTAATCAGTTTACTAACAAACCATTTTTTTAATCATTTCTTTTGAAACACTATTTGAATGACATGCATGAAATTGTCAAGGGCTTGGAAAGGCTTGGATGAGGTGATGAAGATTAACTAGGGAGTTGTCAAAATTTAAATTGGTCTCGAGACATAAAATGTATTTGTACTTGCCCCAATTGACTGAGACTTTAAAACGTTGCCCCTAGTGTGAGATTCTAGGATGGTCCTAGGTTCAAAAGCATGTTTGGCTTTTCCCAATTGAGGAGGTGGGAAAATGACGGGGTCTTCACAAGTTGTCCGTAATGTGATCATAGTCCTCAATGTGAATAATGTCCCAAATTCAGGATGAATGATGGGAATATTTGAATTACAAACAAAGTGACTGCCCCAATTTGAGTTTAGGACTGATAAAGATAGACCATGGTAAGGATGGTCAAGGTTTAGGCTCAAAGCAAGGGATATTGTAGGAGTAAAGATGGAGTTCCATGAAGAATGAATTGAAAGGGGATAACCCAAATTTAACCTGATTGCTTGATTTCCCGTGTTGATTTTGGAGCTTTGAAAACATGTCAACCAAAAATAAATTGCCCCAATGTTTAATATTGAACACACTTTTTCGATCTTTTTCTTCATCACTTGTTCTAGAACAAACCTGTTAGAAAATCAAAATTTCCCTCTAACTTAAAACCTTCGAAAGATGAAAATCAATCTTTGATTTGTGTGGACTTTATTAGACTTGTATTGTGGTCAAGGCTAAGGTTATGAAAAAAAATGATAGTAAAGGCCCAAGAAAGTGAATGTGAGGGTTGTTTGGAACAATGATATTTGAATAATGTTTCATTTAATATTTGTTTAACTTCTTTTTGTTTCACTTTTTTTTTTATATTTTAACCTTTTATTCTCATTCTCCAAACTTGTGCTTATCTTTTTTCCCCTTTCTTGATATGACCATATCATTTTTTTTATATTCTTGTATTAGTGAACTACGAATTGAATAAAACAAATGCAAACATTATGTCAACCCTCCGTATAAAAGTGACCCTTATTTAGAATAATTTGAAAAAAAAATAATCTCTTTATAATATTAACAAATCTTATATTACATTACATATTATATTATGTTATATATCATATTATACTATATTATATTATACTATACTATATTATATCGTATCATATCATATTATATTATATTATATTATATTATATTATATTATATTATATTATATTATATTATATTATATTATACTATACTATATGTTATATTATACTATATGTTATATTATGTTATGTTATATTATATAAATTTAGGAGTTATTATTATATTATATTATATTATATAAATTAGGAGTTATTGATTTGATTTGATTGATACCATTGACCAAAGAATATTTGAATTCATTTCACTTTATGTTTCCTTTATAAATTATTCTTGTTTTTTTTCTTCGAACTTATAGCTAGATTTAACATTTGTAGAAAATTCTACGATAGATTTTAAAGAAGAGAGAAAAATGATGACAAATAGTAAAATGGAAAGTATTGGAATTGTGACTATGATGATGATCATTATGTTGGGTTGCACGGGAGCTAAGGACATTACTCTTGATAAATCATGTGGTGCAAAATGTTTCTTTGATTGTCTATTATCTCAAGATCCATTTCCACCATGTTATAGTCGTTGCAAGGCTAAATGTGAACATCGTCCACCTCCCAATGATTACGATCAATGCATTAATAGTTGTAGTGTGACCAAATCTAATATAGGTATTCACTTTCTTACAAGATTAATCTCTATTTTAATTTTTTATATGTATTATTTATTTATTAAGTTTATTATATTTTTGCATCTTTTTAATAATTTACTTTTGTGTATCAGGTGATCGTGCTGCTCTGATCATTAATATGAACTCTTGCATACAAAAATGTCATGTCAAGATATAAGCTTTTAAACAATGTATGAAAATAAGATTGTTATAGAAATACTATTACATAAGTGTAATACTATACAACTTTAATATACAAATAAATATGAGTTGCGTGTATTTTTCCTCCCTTTATTTCTCGAAAAACACCTTTGTCATTTTATTTTCTTTTACATTTTTATGAAAGGTTAAATATAAATTAAGAATCAATTATTGCCATTTAAAATATAATTTTTTTCATCTATGAGATGTTAAATTATATTTAAGCATTGAAAATTAATTGTGCATTCAATTTATTTAATGGAGTAAATTTTATTT
>Ga0214544_1002315_pt1:10000-40164 | contig 40164 bp, 26 predicted proteins | sample CNSS3metaG_FD_160074 | JGI IMG/M metagenome (GOLD analysis project Ga0214544, IMG submission 160074) | Root nodule microbial communities from cowpea collected in UCLA plant growth center, Los Angeles, California, USA - CNSS3 | ecosystem: Host-associated > Plants > Roots > Nodule...
TTACATCTTGTTATATTTAGAGAGAATATATGAATAAAATAATATAAAATAACAAGTTCGTCATGTAACATATCTCTTATATTTGTCATATATATATATCATATATCTCATATTTTCACAATCCCTAAAAATTCCCAACAACACCCATCATATTCTAGACTATAATTATCTGACCCGTAATATTCCATATTATAATATAACTCTTAAAATTCCATAAGTCTGCATCCGAATTAAGTCCGCATCAAACTTTGAAGATCAAAATGCGGACTTAAGCGAATGTTTACTATACACTAACAGACCTGTTAAATGACAGGAGAGTCACGTCTCCACTAATATTTTATTTTATTTTATTTTTATATATTTTATTTTATTATATATATTAATTTTTTTCATTTTTTTTTAATTTGAAAATTCGTTCCCCTCTTATCTTATTTCTTGTTCTTTTCTATTTGGTTCCTCTCTCTTCCATACCTCCATCTTTTTCTCATCTCTTTATTTTATCTCAATTTTCACCCGCGATCATCATTTTCAAAATCAAATTGTACCAAGACAAAATTGATGAGCTATGGAACATTTTAAACTAAATAATTTATTTTTTTGAGTAAGTTGATTTTCTATATTTTTTTTTTCAAAACAATATGTTTTCTCTTGTATGTGGCGTTTCTACTTTATAGGCATGTCTCTATATGTTAAAAACTCATAAAATCATGATCTAATTATTGATCGAACTCTTCTTTGTATTTATAAAGCTATTTTAGACTTTGAAGTTTTATTAGGAAAAAACAATTAGGAATCTACTCTAATGTAAGTGAAATCATTTAGGAGTTGTTGATTTTATTAAAATATTGAGTGTTGATTTTGATATTTAACTTGGAATATTTATAATTTTATCTCTTCTTAGATAGATGAGATTCAATTTGAGTAGAAAAAATGATTTGAGGAAAAGAAAACTTTTTTTTTAAATTAAAAAAAAATTTATATATAAAAAAATGATTTGTTCTCCTAAAAATTTTGTCCATATATATATATATATATATATATATATATATATATATATATATATATATATATATATATATATATATATATATATATATCTTTTTTAATGTTTTTGGATGTTTGAACTGAAAAAAAAAGGACAAGGAGTCAATTCTCCCCACATCATTTCTGTCGTTACCAATATTAATCAACACTTTACACAACTTTGTATTCTATCATGCTTCCAATCCGGTGCTTAATTTTCATGTATGCATCATGCGCAACTAACAAATTAAGTGGTGATATATATTCACAACTACTATTATCAATACAATCACTTACTAACTACTTATTTAATCATTCATTAAAATATTATTTATTATTTAAAGAAACTTATTACACTAAAAGGTGTGAATGACTGAAAATATTTCTATACGTATAATGAAGAATAATATTAAAACATTTTTTATATTGAAGACTTTAATGTCATTATTCATATTTGTAAAGTGCCTAGATTTGTAATGATTGTTTGGAAGAATCTTATTATATTAAAGGTGCAAATGATAATATTTATAAAGGTATAATAAAGGAATAATATTAAAATATTTGTAGTATTGAAGACTTTGATGTCAATATTCATATTTGAAAAGTTCCTAAATTTGTAATGTTTTTTTAAGTCTCTCCCAAGTAGTTATGTTAAATGTAATGTGAATGGAACTTTTGTGTAACCTAATTTCCTTTTTTTAGGTATTTTCATAGATAGTAGTTGAGAATCTATGAGGTATATATTGAATATGGCATGTAAGGGAAATTTTGGTCATGACCGCGAGGTACAACGATTTAAAGCGAAAGGAAGAGAAAACATTCAGGTATAAAATTCATCACAAATTTATTCATTTAATATATTGTTGTAAAAATAAAAAAAGTGAAATCTATCTTAAATATATTTCCATAAAACTTAAAACTATATTAATGTTAAACAACAATAATCATAGCAGAACAAACTGAATAACTAATCTAATGGTATCCCCTCAAGTTGGATGATGGATGTTCATTAATCCAAACTTGGAGATTATAGATTTGAGTTGGATATGATTTAGCGTTTTTGTAAATTCATCATATGGAATGGGAAGAAGCACCCGTACAGGAAGGGGCTTTGGCAGCGGTTGTTTTTAATATTTTGCACCCGTTCCCGGACCGAAGCATATTAGAGCAAGGCCAAAAGGGGAACGCTTTTGGCCTCGGTCATGAACCGAAGCCATATATCCCCAGCTTTCTGCTTCGATTCAAGCCTAACCGAAGCCATATGTGCAATTTATTTTTAATTTTTTTAAAAATTCGATCACCTTTTGGCCTCGGTTCTGGTATGAACCGAGGCCTAATATGGTGTTTTTTTTAATTATAACTGCAACCAAGATCGTTTCTCCAATTCTTCTGTTGCTATTTTCCCTCTCCCCATAAACAAGCAAATCTAGCTTTTATACTTTGATAGACAGGTCACTAGTGCATGCCCCACTCTCTAGTATAGGAATAGGAATGAACCATTTAGCATCATGTAGATACTAAAAATTGCTACAATGGAATAACACTCATATCAGAGAATATAATGCAGTTGTTCGTTGTTCATGCCTTCCGCCAAACCTTAAAATCCAAATGGTCTAGAATCTATATTTCCTGTCTACATTCTGCTTATAAAATGTTAAATTTCAGCACAAGGTAGGTAGGCCTACGCATTGTCCACACTTAAAGGCCAAAGGGCTGTTATGCGAGTGTTTAGGATGTGAAATAAAACCATTCGTATGTCATGATCCAAACTTAGCTTTTTTGGATAATTGGCGCATGAAAATTGGAAAGGGTGAAAAATTTAAATTATATGAAGAAAATTATACCCGAAGTTATCAACACTTCGTGAATGCCAAATTAAGATTTGTACGTGCATAAAAAATTGCAACTCAGAAGTGTACCGAGTTTAATAATGTCAAGTTTGCAGTAATCTTTGCATTTCCATCCTTAATAACAACATCCATTTTTGACAAATTAGCCAAACTTGAAGGAAAGTTTCTACACAGATACAAAAGCACACAATGAGATCAATCAAAATTTAATTTCCCATATAAAAACTTTACATTCTTATAAATCAAAAGAGACCAATATGAAGTCCCAAGATGATAATCGACAAGATAAAAGCAAATAATCAAAGAGAAAACTCACTCAAATATAACCCTAGAAGCAAACAACCGGGACTTCCAGAACCAAACCACTCAAAGTTCCAATGCCCCTCCAAGAAGGGTGACCTGTAGCATAAAATTGCATTAACATCTAATACAGAAGCATGGACATGGATAATCTCATTCACTTACGTTGTAGGGCGAGGGGAAACCAATTTTTCGAACTCACCGGAAGCGAGAGACAAAGATTTAATCGACTACACGTGACGGTTGATGGCGGCTGCTGTGCTGTGACGGAGGCGGAGCGTGGTGGTGGTGGCAGCGTAGTTCGCGCAGAGTTTTCGAACTCACCCGCGGCGGGAGGTGATTTGCAATCGGTGAACTTGGACAGTGCGACGGAGGCGACGACGCACGACTATTGACGGAGGATGTTGGTCGGCGACGGAGGCAGAGCGTGGTGGTGGTGGCAGAGCGGAGAAATTCGCACAGAGAGAAGAGAGTTGGGGGAGACGATGAATAGTAGTTAGGGCTCACGAATTGGGAATTTTAATAACCCTTATTGCCTCGGTCCTTAAAGACTCGAGGCCAAAAGCCTGTTGCTGATGGCATTTTTGAAAATTTGAAAGCTGATGCTGCCTTATATGCTTCGGTTCAGTTTCACGCGGGGCCAAAAGCCCAATTTATTGCTTCGGTCCTTAAAGACCCGAGGCCAAAAGCCTGATGCTGATGACATTTTTGAAAATTTGAAAACTGACACTACCTTATATGCTTCGGTTCTGTTGGAATCGGGCCAAAAGTTGGACGAAAATTGCAAAAATGCCACTGTCTCCTTATAGGCTTCGGTTCAGCTGCAACCGAGGCCTATAAGGCGAAGTAAAATGTCAAATCTGCACTAGTGAAGATGAAAAAGATTCACTTAGATCGTTTCACGAACGACATGACAATCGATGTCAATGTGTGTCATTCATTCATGGAAGCTTGGCTTGTGAGTTGTATGACGCACAAACTTAATTTCACAGTCTAGAGCTGTCATTTTTTTTTTGGCCCCCGGGCCAGTCCTATCGTTCAAAACATAAACTAGTTCAATGGTACAAATCAGTTCAATGGTACAAAGTGATTTACAACTGATTTGATGTTTCAAGGCAATGAATCTTTATTGGCCCAATCAACTCTCTTCATATAACAACTCATAATGTTATTATCTGTATATTTTCTTGTCAAGATTGTGGATTTTCTTGTCATTCATGCAATGATATTCTAAAATTTAAGAAACTCAACAATTAAGCACATCTAGTACAATTTCTGAAAAATTTTATTCAACATTTAATTTAGAATTTCCTTTTTTAAAAAAAAATTATATTTATGATAGAACTTAGGAATAAAATATAATTTGTAAATTTATTTATTTTTATAGAAGAGATAACTTTTTGTCTATTCTGAAAATTAAAAGCATCTTTCCAATTATATAACTTATAACTTTTTTTTTTTTTTTGTGTAAAAAGATATCTAACACTTTTGATTTTTAAAGTCAATAGCGTTTAAAGACTAAATTATGTTGAAAAAGTAAATTTTAATTCTAATTTAAATATTAATTTATAAAATAAAATTTATCCTCATTAATAGAGTGATTCTTTTAATAACTCTCGTCCTAGTTTGTTTATTTATTTATTCTTAAAAATAATCTTTTCGGACATGTAATTTTTAGCAGATTAAGTAGTTTTTCAACCATTTTTTCGGTATAAAACTGGAGTGGGTAATTTTAGGATCAGGTAGCTTTTATTTAAATGTGCATTATTGAAAAGTATATTTTGTTACCATTAATATATATATATATATATATATATATATATATATATATATATATATAAATTATTGCTTGTAAATATTATATATTATTTCACTTTACTTTTCAGGAACTTTTTATTAATAACATGCCCATTTACAGTAGAATAATTTTACAAACTTTAATCCTAAGGTATATATATATTTACTTTGTCGTTAAAAATAATACGATTAAGAATGTTATCTTTCTTTTTTAGATAATTATATAATTATTCAGAGATAATTTAGTCTGTGTAGAATAAAATAATTATGTCATAACAATAATAAATATTTTAGATAGAAGTGCATAAATATCAGGAAAAATTAAGCTCTACTATGATATCATCTAAGAAATAGGAAAGAATTTGAAACATGAATGTAAATTGTTTTGATTTGTCCACTTTAAATATATATATATATATATATATATATATATATATATATATATATATATATATATATATTCATGTTTAGAAAAAAGTCCATAGGCTAGCCTTGGCCCATAGGATTTTGGTGGGCTTTTTGGCCTTGTGGGCTTTTTTGGTCCAAACCCACATGGATCAGAGCCAAACCCTATGGAGTAGGCCAAATTGACAGCTCTAAGTTTGAATGTTTAGATCTTGAAGGAGATACTGTAGCTTGTAAGTTATCATGGTTAAGCCTCGATACTCTATTTCTTTTGGAATATTTTTTTTTTTTGTTTCCATGAGAGATAAAAGATGTTTCTAACCACACAAAAACCCGTAATAGATCATATAGTGTTTGGATATGTTGCCCAATCCAAGTCATTAATGCCTTTCAATTGTATTAGTTAGCAAAAAAGAATAGGCCTTGGGAAGAGTTAAACTTAATGTATTGGAAGACATGTTGGTTGGCTCAATGGTGGGGTATAGTCGGTGTGTGTATAAGCTGACTTAATAGTGAACAAAGAAATATATGTTAGGTATAGAACTAGTTATATATAGAAGCTTCCTTATAACTTCGTTGTAGGAATCAACATCAATTTTTTGATTTATAGGTTCAAAAAGTTCCTTGTTGTTGCTCATGAAAGTTGTGCAATAGGGTTTACCAACAAACATTCATGTTTCTTCTAGGATGTCCAAAGCGTATTTTATTTGGCACAAATGAATTCCTTTCTTTAATCTGGCCACTTCAAACCCTAAGAAGTATTTAAGCTCTCCAAGATCTTTAATACGATGTTGTGTAGAAGAACTTGTATGTTTTGAATTTCATCTAAGGAATCCCCTCAAGGTAATGTCATTAACATAGACAATTAGAGTTATAAAATGAGAAGAAGATTTTTTAATGAATAAGGAATAATTAGACTTGGATTGAACACAATTAATTGAAATAAGACATGAAGATAGTTTGGCTAGCCATTGCCTACTATCTTGCTTCAACCCATATAGGGATTTGTTCAACCTACAAACTTGATTATTCTTTTAAGCATTGAGACTAGGAGGGAGTGTCATATATGCTTCTTCATCTAATTGTCCATGTAGGAAATCATTATCTACATCAAGCTAGTGTAAAACCCAGTTTTTAGTAGCTACTAGAGCAAGAAGCACTCTAATAGTAGTGAGTTTTTTTCTCTATGGAGAATATGTCAAGAAAATATGTCCCTTCAAGCTAGGTGTATCCCTTTTGCAACCATTCTTTCATCTTTCAAAACTCCCATCCACTTTATGTTTGATCTTATACACATTTATATCCAATGAGTGTTTTTCCAGTAGGGCATTTGGTAAGATGACAACTTCCATTCTCTTGTAGAGCTTTAATTTCTCTTTTCACAACTTTAATCCATTCATGATGTGTAAGGTTTGTTGTTAACAGAAATTGCGAGTGTATATTAGGTGTTTCTTTAATAAATAATCACATGACTGAACATAGGAAATAGAATATGTAGTTTTAGAATTAATTATTTTTTGAATAAAATGATTATCAGAGGATTGTTTAACCTGATGATGAAAGTATCTCAAATATCGAGGAAGCCTTCTCACTTTGTTGGATCGTCTATTATTTTTGTAATCTTCACTTCTAATTTCTGAAGAGTCCAAAGTTTTGAGCTAAACACTCTTAGTATTAGTATTAGGGCATTCTCTTATAGAGGAATCATTAATAATGTTGGTTTCTAGATTTTGAGTTTCAGCTTCATCACAATAATACATAAAGTCCTTAAAGAAATCAAAATCATTTAAATTCATGACTATCATTGCAATTCTTACAATGAAAGACATTTTCATAGAATATAACATTTCTACTAAATAAAGATCTCTCTAGATTTAGTATCTAGGAGAACATACCCTTTAACACCAATTTTGTATCCAAAAACACTCTTTCTCAATCTAGGACCTAACTTATTTCTACTATTTTCAAGACGAGAAGCAAAGCACAAACATAAAAAAAAAAATTGAAGTCTACATATGTAGGAGGAATCTTATGAATTAATTCATGAGGAGTTTTCCACAAAGTAGGTAGTTTGTTGATTAAATGCACAACATGAGAAATAACATAAGACCAATAGGCTTTCAGAAGATTAGATTGAAAAATGAAGTTGCGAGCAATGTTTAGAATATGTTGATGCTTCTACTCAACAACAAATATCTATTGAGGAGTTCCGGCAAAAAAAATTCATGTATAATGTCATGGTTATTATACAAATCATCATACTCCAACTCTTGACCATTGTTAGATCTAATGGTTTTAATATTTTTCCCAAATTGATTTTTGATAAACGCTACAAAATTTAACATAAAAAACATGGTTCACTTTTAGTTCGAAATAAAAAAAAAACCCAAGAATGTCTACTATAATCATCCATAATAGTTAGAAAATATTTGTAACCATGGATAGAGGGAATAGATAGAGGTCCTCATATGTCAATATGTGTCATATAAAAAACATAAGAAGAAAGAGTAGTACCGTGTTGAAAAGATAATTCTAGTATTATGTAGGTAGTACAATCCTCTGTAGATAATAACATGCTCAATCGTCCTTGATGTAGAATTATTTTGGATTTGACACATCTTAGAATAAAAATTTAGCTTGTAATTTGAGGAGATAAAGTCTTGATGATACAAGAAAGAAACATCATATTTAGATTTCTTTATGTTTCCATCAGTAAACTTGAGTTTATTCTTAGATACAAAGGCCCGTTTCCATAAAGATTGAAAAACAAGAGTTAGACTTGGGTTTTCTTCGGGATGTAGATAGTAAGGGCTTGACAGGTTGAGGAACTAATCCATTATGTTGTTTGTTTTTGTGGTAGACGATGCCATTGATAAAGAAACTCAACCAACACCAGGAAACGAGGAAAAAGAGAGAGAATCAACAGAAGCAAAGCACGCACTCAACCTGCTCTGATACCATATTTAATATGGTATGTAAGTAAAACTCTGGTCCTTTCCATGGTCATTCGAGGTACAATGATTCAGAGAGAAAGGAAATGAAAGAACTAAAGTATGAAATTCTTCACAAATTTAATTGATTAAATATATCGTTGTACAAATAGAAAGGGTGAAATTTGTCTTAAATAGATTTCCATAAAACCTAAAACTAGAATATTGTTAAACAATAGTAATCATAAATAAACAAATGGAAAAACTAATATAATAGTTTATTAGAGTTTTAAAGGTTGAAATTCTTGATAAATAAGTGATTCCATGTTAAATTTACTAATATACTCACTCAAACAAACTCATACTATACTTTCCTATATTTATGCATATGTATGGAAAATCTGTAATAATAATTTTGTTTAACTATTCATTTGGTTCTTCATTTTGTCCCAAAATGTCAAGTTGGTCCTCTAGTTTTTTGTGTCAATTTAGTCATGATTTGTGAAAAAGTGATGCAATTTGGTCTTTTTTGTTGGTATCGTGCAGCGGAATGACTAGACAATGGTCAAAAACCAAGAGGGGGTGAATTGAATTTTTATAAAACTTAACAGATTTAAAAAAATTTCTCAAGATTTTACTGATTAACTTACAGTCATAATTACTTTAAATGCAAGTTGTAAGACCCGAGAAATTTAAATAATTAAATAAATAATTATTTAATAAATGCGGGTAGTAGAAGCCTTTATAGCATTTAATGTTAATTGTTGTGATGTGGAAAAGTACTAGCTCAATGGTTGAAAAATATTAATTTTAATAAAAATATCAACATAACATTTATGCAAAAAATAATTTTGTGTCACTTTAAAGGGGGGACAACATTGTTCTATTTTAACAAACATTGAGACTAAAATTGAATATAAAAAATAAATATAGAGACTAAATTAAGACTATGCCATGTGACACTGCCACATCACATTGAGAGTGCCATGTGGCACAACACTAAAGTGATACATAGAAAAAAGTCAATAAAAAAATTTAAAATAATCACAAAAAAATTGCAGGAAATTGTTGTCAATTTTTTTGCAAAATAGTTTGTATAAAACACTTTTGTAATAAATTTTGTAAGAAATACTTATGAATTTTATAATTTTGTAGGAAATAATTATCCACGAATGAATTATCTGCCAATTAAAATTCTTAGAAAAAATAGTAGGAAAAAGTCTTTTCTTGCAAATTTTTTTAACAAATTTGCAAGAAAATTTCCATATAATATGAGAATTTTTAATAGTGCTAATTTTAACATCGTTTGTACAACGCTAAAGGAAATGACCAAATTACATCACTTTTTTCACAAATTAAAATCAAATTGACACGGAAAAAAAATAAAAACTAAAAAACCAACTTAACATTTTAAAATAATTAGACTTAATAATTATTTCATTCAATCATATAATTTTATTAAACATTGAAGTGAGAAATAAAGTAAACCATAATTATTAGCACGCAACAAACTGTGGATTCAAACACTAATGAAGTAAAGCATATGTATTAACACACCACAAAATATAGAGGTTCAATCAAACACTACCATACATGACTTTGAAAGTGCAACTTTGATACTATGCAAAAGCAAATAATACATAATGATGATGACATGAAGAACTAGAAGTTGGAGGAGTTTGAAGAGCTTTGCCACTGTATGAAGCTTTGGAGTGTAGCAACATCAGCCCTATAGTGTTTCTGTGTGAATTCACGCAAACTTGACCATGTAAAATCAGGGTACTTTCTTTCTTCATTTTTGGTTATCAGAAACTTTGGAGGTCTCACCACTTTGTCCCCTTTTGGACACACAAAGTAAACCAGTGACCTTCTCTCTCTGTATGTGTTCACCAGTGCCCTATGAAGACAACTCTTGTATCTCCCATTTGACAATGCCTACCACACCAACACCATTTCAATTCATCAATTTACATACATTTTAGCAAACTTTAATATGGGGCAAACATTGTAACAAATAATGAAATAGAAAAGTTTTGAGGTCTTAAGGAGGTGACAAAATTGCCTAATGGCTGTGGAACTATATTGTGGTCAAGTGGAAAAATTAGAATTCAGAACAGACAAAAGAAAAAAGTGTGATGAAATGGATTCGCAGAATACAGTGTAGAAATAGACAGCGTTGCTGTATAATTGAGTAATGATTATGTCATGATGGCTAAACCTACTGCTATACAGATGAAAGGAGAAGAAAAACAACTGTGATGAAATGCAAACAAACACTTCAATTAGTTTAAGACTTGTGTTGATTAAAAATATTAATAATATATAAATGGGTGAAAATTTTATTTTGTAAATCAATTTTATAAAACTAAATTGACTTTATAAAAATATATAAATATAAAATTGTGATGTGTACTTGTATGTATAATTATTTTATACTTTATCTGACGATGGATACATGTCATAGCCATCTGCTTACTCACGCATCACATCAAATTTTTTCTTTATTTTTCTTTTCGACACTAACCACATATATTGTCATCGAATCTTTGTCGTATATGTGACAAGTCCAGAAAAATAGTAGTTATATTTATATTAACTTTATGTATATATTATTTTTTTAAGTGATATTCTTGTTTACTTAGAAAAAATTAAATATATTTTTTATTTTAGAATTTTCCAAAAAAAAACAGTATTTAATTAAAGATCTTAAAAAATAATGAATAAAGTAGTAGCCTTAAAAGTGAGAATAGACCCAAAAGGCTGACAAATATGATTAAATGTTTAATTGAGTAAAGAGTAAAATAAAATCATTTAATTTATTAATTATTTATTGCAGAGCTTTGAGCGAAATTGGTTCGAAATAGTTTAGAAACAAATGGTTTAAGAATATAAAATCATGTATAATTCATTTATACAGTAACTCTAATAATGATATGTACTATTTATGAAAAGGTTTCCCTTTGAAGTTATTTGGGACGTGGCAACATGTATATATGCAACAGTGATAATTAAGATGGGAAATTGCGATAGTTACCATGAAAGTGTCACCGATGTTCACGACGAAGGCTTCAGATCGAGGGCGAACAGCACGCCATTTGTTATCAGCAAAAACTTCTAAGCCTCCAACTTGGTCTTGATGAAGAATAGTGAGTGATGTTGGATCAGTGTGAGGGCCAGTTCCTAATGTCAGGTTCGCACTGTTGCAAGGTGGATAATAGTTGCACCTCATTATTGAGTCTCCATCTTCAAAAAATCTTCGATAATGCAAACCATCCACTCCCAAACTAATTCCCAAAAGCTCCATTATTACTGAACTTAACTCCTTCATTGCTTCGCAGTACTCTTGATACACCCTCCTGTTGCAAAAATCTGTTAGTTCCTTCTTTCATTACCATTCATAATTGTGTCCTTGCTACGCAATTTGACACATATTATTTATTGCAGATGTTGTCTGTTTTATTACACGTGGCCTGCCGGTGTTGTCAAGGATAATTTTCACTGAGTAGTTGTAATAATTCTGTTTGTTTATTCTTTCATAAATATAACTTTGTTCAAGAACATAGTGGGTCAAGCAACAAGTTAATGTAACACAACCAACTTTGTCTTGTAGTGAAGGAGAAACATCCACATCATCCTCTGTCATGTGTTCTTGTTATTACATAAAATTTGTTCAAGATTATGCGTCTCGTTTACTTGTTTACAGAACAGGTAATTAATACATAAAAGCAGACGTCAAAGAATGTTGTTGAGAATGTATTAGTTAAAAGCATTATGATTTGATTGTATTAAGTGTAGTTTTGAAAATAAATTTTGATGAATGGTCTTACCCTGTGTGTTGAAGGTCCTGGCCTAAGACAGAGTGAAAGTAGTCAACAATCTGGGAATTGGAGAAGCCTTGGTGATGGAAGAGGAAAGAAAAAGTCTCTTTCCAAGGCAATTTGGAGGAGTAACGATCTGCATGAGCACCAGAGTAACCAGAGACTGCACCAGGTTTTCTCTGAGCAGTGAGTTTTTTGGTGATAGGGAGCTTGAAAATGGTGTCAATTTCATGGTAAGCAGCGTCTATGAGATCTGGGTTCACACCATGGTTGATAACTTGGAAGAACCCATGCTTTAAGCACGCATTTCTCACAAGCTCTGCAGCAATGGCAATGGCTTTCTCATCACCATTCCTCATCACTCCCAAATCCACAAGGGGTTCCATTAACTCTTCTTGTGTGGCCTTAACCAAATCCCCTGAAGGCCAAAAGAACTCTTTTGGCATTTCCCCTTTCAGTTCTTGAAAATTTGAGTTAAAACCAAACACTCCATTCTCTTCTTTCGACTCATCTTCTGCCTGTGATGCAGGGTAGACAAGTAGAGTGGTGGAAGTACTTAGTTCCATTAGGTGAGGAGACATGTTTGCATACATTAAAAGCTAGGCTGCTCTATATATATTTGTATAACTAACTTGGAGGGAACAATTATAGTGTGAAGTAAAGAAGGATACTATTATTTCAAGGAAAATGATTTTTTAACGAGACAACTATTTTATGATATCAGGTGGTCTCACAGGCTCATCTTCAACCAATATTTTTTAGTGTTAAAATATTGGTCAATTATACCAACAAAACACACTTTTTAATTTTAATAAAAAAACATTCATATGATTTAAAAAAATTAACAAAAATTATTTCATATTTTTTTAAAATTCGTGATCAAATTCGAATTAAAAAAGACTATAAAACTAATTTGATATTTTCGAACGAAAATATTAACTAAAAGAGTACTTCTAAAATTTTTATATAAATTAGTAAAAATATTGTATTTACTTTTTTTATAATAATAAAAAATTTTGTTATTATTGTAATTACAAAATTAAATACAAATATTTTTTATAATTTTATTATAATTAATTTTCATGGATTAAATTTAAAAAAACAATCAAATCCAAAAAATAGTTAAATTGAAGAAATGATCAAGATAATATTAATAAAATAATTATTTTTATTTAAAAAAAATATTTAAAAGATAAAATTGAAAAATAAATGTGTAAAAAAAAGGAATTCTTTTATATATAGATAGAAATAAATAAAAAAATTAAATATAAAATTATATAAAATAAATTAAAAATTTTAAAATTTTAAAAAATATATTTAAAATTATATATTAAATTATATACATATAAAAAGTTTAGGAGGGCACGGCCGCCTTTGTGATATAAAAAGTCCATTAATGGGTACTTCTAGATGTAGTTTCCATTTTTTTTTATTTTTTCTCACTTAAAAATAATATTAATAAAATAATTATTTTTATTTTAAAAAAATATTTAAAAGATAAAATTGAAAATTAAATATGTGAAAAAAAAGAATTCCTTTATATATATAGATAGAAATAAATAAATAAAATTAAAATATAAAATTATATAAAATAAATTAAAAATTTTAAAATTTTAAAAAATATATTTAAAATGATATATTAAATTAATACATATAAAAAGTTTAGAGGGCACGGCCGCCTTTGTCATATAAAAAGTCCATTAATGGGTATCTCTAGAAGTAGTTTCCATTTTTTTTATTTTTTCTTATATCTGTATTTTAAAATTACTTAGAAAATTATAAAAGAGAATTATCAAATATTATTATTCTTATTTTGACACCAAACACTTTATATTTATTGTTTTACTTTTTTTATGGAAAATGACAGGTTAACAAGTTTTTTTACAAACTTTGACAACCTATTTATTTATTTAAAAAGAAAATGCTAGTTTATTATTTTATTTTAATTAAAATTAAAAATTTAATCTATTTTTTATTTTATTTATAAAAAATTTGTTAAATTTGTCAACAAAATTTTTTGTCAAAAAGATATATAATAAATACAAAATGGATAAACAAAATTTATCAATGATTAAATTATTTCTAAAAGTGAGTTGACGGTGTAAAAAAAAAAAAAATTCTCTAAGAAATTATGTGTAACAATGAAAAATTAAGTGTAAAAACAAAATCAAATTAAATTGTTGTCTAGATTACTAATAGAACTGTAAAATACTTGACTGTTTGGAAGACTCATATGGTATAAATGAATTGTTTGTTACCTATTTATTGTTTTATAACAATTTTAGAAGTTTATTAAACTTAAGGAAATGTTAATAAATGTTTGATAATTTTCACTGACTATTTGTAGGAGTTGGCAGAATCATATAATTACGAAAAATATCTAAATATATCTTGTGACTTATGACAGAAAAATGACATTCATGCATTTTATTTCACTGAATTAAAAAATAAAATAAAATCTATACAAATCAAGTCAAAAATAAAATAGTCTAATTCCAGAAAATGCAGTTAGGCCTACTTATCGAAATAAATCCACAACCTAATTATGGCAAATCAATTTCATTTGAAAATTTATAACTAAATACTGATCGTAATAACTAATTTTTAATATTTTTCATATATCATATTTCATGTACCATATAACTCAAATTTTAAAAACCATTACAGTTGTAAAACTTTTCTTTGAAAATTTTTCTTCGATACATATATAAGAGAATTCAACATATGTATTTAGAAATTAATAATATAATTTGATCACAATTGACTTTAATATATTTGGTATAATTAATTATATAAAGTTATATTAATAACAATGTGTTCACAATTTGGTGTGAAAATTTTTTTCATCATCGTGAACATTTAGATGATATAAATAGGCATTAACAACTAGAGTTTCATATGTTGATCTATCAATAATTTCTATTAAGAAGCATAATTTTGTCCGTTTTCTAGTCCAATCACTTTATAAGTGGATAAGATAGGTTTACTAGGTACAAAAGTATTAAATTGGTGCAATTTTGACTTCAAAATTATAAAAAATTGTGTCAATTTGGTACAATTTTATTATGAAAATGTCATGTCATCTTGATACAACTTAAATTTGTTGTAATTTTTTTTTAATTTTAGTTGAAGTCGTATTATCTCAGTATGATTTCAATGTATTCTAGTATAAATTGAGGTTGTGTCAGTTTGGTACGACTTTAATTTATTATAATTTTTTTTAATCATAATTGAAGTTGTACGAAGTTGACACGACTTCTTCAAAATAAAGTTGTATCAATGGTATGACCATTTTCATAATTTTGGAATCAAAATTGTATCATTTTGGTGTTTTTTCCTTACTCAGACAACTTTTTTTTTTCATAAGCTTACTTAATTTTCAAATTATTTATTATTTTTTATACTTTTAATTAAGATATTGTTAATTTTTTTATCTACTAAGTACTTAATTTCTTTATATTTTACAATTAAGCATATGTCTTTAATTATTTTGTTACTTAGTTGACATGATTATTGTCTAATTATATGGTTGTGTTGTCTTTATGTTTTAAGAAATATTAGGTTTCTTTATTAATATCAATGAAAACACATGCACGCCTATTTTTTTATTAAAGATAAATAATTTTTTAACATTAAAAGTAAATATAAATATTTTTTAAAATTTTATTATAAATATTTTTTATTTATTTTTGTAGGTAATTTTTTTATTAAAGATACTTATTTTAGTTTCAAAAATGGTTAATTTAAAAGAGAAGTTAAATGAAAAATTAGTTAAGTCAGACGGTTACTTAAAAGATAAAAATAGTAAAATAAAGTCTTAATTAAAAAAATTCAATTTATTAAAGAGTATAATTGGGAATAGAAATGCGGACATCAAAATAGAGAATCCCTTACATATAGGTACAAATATAACGACATTGTAATTAATGTAAAAAAAATAAGTGATTTGTATTACTTTTAGTTAAAATCATGGTAGATCACTAGTGGAAAAAATGGTATTTACATCATATATTTAATGTATGATCAATGTGCTATGTAATTTTTGTATAGCGTTTACACTGAACACCCTAGGGATCTGACATAATTTTGATTTAATTTTTTGCGTGCTGTTTCTTCTTCCTCACTTCCTTTTCATGATTTCGACATTTCCAATTCTTTCTCCAACGACGGTTGGGAGAGCTTGTTTATCACTGCATTATGATCCAAAGGGCCTTGTTCTTTCATATCTATGACTAGTTTTGCAAAGGGACAATTTATGTTCGATTGGATCGTGATTTAGCATTCTTCGTTGAGGTTAGTGGTCTAAACACCCATTTTGTTTTTCAAATTGATACTATGATTGTTTTTGGTATCTCAATCACATGAATGTATGAATGTCTCCATTAGATTTTTTTTCTCATCCTTTATATTGCATCCATTTTAGTTAGATGTTTAAATTTTAAATTTTGAATATTGAAATTAATTTTTATATGCTTAAATTTAGTTATTAAATGTTGCTAAGTTTAGCAATTTTTTGGGACTCATAGCTTAACAACATGTGTCTATTGTCATTCATACATTAGATGAGGTTGAAGAGACCAAGAAAAATCTCATATGACAGGATATTCAGGTTTGTGAACACTATATTAGTTGATTTCATTATTGACCTATTGTTACAAATGGGATACACATTGTTGGAGCAATGCCTCGTGAAGCTAAAATAGAGGTAACGATGTTAGAGTTTGTTGACCTTATGTCTCCATCTTCTTGCTATGAGATGTGAAGACTAGTCGCACCAGATCCTTTAAGCAGATGACTTCAAACTGTGTATAAAATGGAAACACAATTTGAAGAAAAATTGAATCAAAGTTGATAGTTCTTGCAGCAAGAGTTTGATGCGAAGTTGAAGTCCCTTACTTGTTCTGAATAGGAGACTCAAAGAACAACTTATATAATTCCTAAGGTTGTTTCAGTGAGTACCAAAGGGTCACATCCAACTATAGATCCCCCAACGGATCACACTCACATTAATGTACCAAACCAATATGAGTTATATGTTGAAGATGATCCCTCAAATCTAGTTGCAATTGGGTAACAAATAGAGAAAGAGTTAACCATTCATCATGTCCCTCTATAGTCTGGTTGGACATTGGTGGTGGTTGATGAAGTTTAAGATGTTGTTGCAAAGTGCATTTACCCAATACATATTTCAATTGGTTAGGAAGGTTTTAAGCACATTTTTTACTTGGCCTAGATACATGGTCGTGTTAGTCTAAGCATGACCAATGCATACATTTTTTGTGATTTTTTATTGTTATAATTTGTATCAATGTTGAACTAACATTTTACCTTTGTTTTGAATTTTGCCTATCTAGATATACAGGTTTTGGGACAACCTACTAAAGATGACATGACAAAAGTAGAAATGATTCCATGTCAAAGTTTTTGACCATATTACCTAGGTTGAGGAGGAAACTCATACAACTACGATAGGAGTTTTGAGTATTTAGAGTTTATACTATTAATGTCACACTATACATTTCCTTACCTAATTCATTGAAGGTACTTAGGAAACCTCCATTTTAAACATTTTAGTCATTCAACTTTGGGCCATGTAAGTCATACTATATGTTGTATATTTACCATTTATAAATGATTTTATTAACTTATAATTCATTATGTTAAGTACATGGAAAATTGATTCTTGAGTAAGGAAAATTTGAAATACATGGATTTGTTTAGCCTTAATCCATGAAGAGTTTTGGAAACACAAAGGTCCAAATCCAACAATATTTGCAAACATTGATCAATGACTCAATGACTCGTAGAGACATATTTACCTAACTCCATACATGGAATGGTTAGTTTTAATACTTGTGTATTTTTTTTTAAATTATGGTAATTATTCAACTAATTATTTATCATTCATTGCATGACCCATTGGTAGATGATTGTAATCATACTTAGGGATTATATTGTAGTGTTGTTTTGTTAGCTTCATAAACCCATCTAGGAAGTGAAAAAATTATCACAAGGGTTTACAATTTTCCTTTCATTAGACAAATATAATACAATAATGACAAATATATGTCTTCACTTTACTTAGAGTTGTGGCTAATACAAATGTTTTTAATGGAAGGAGCAAAACAAGGTCACTACAAAATACCTTAAGGATAAACATCTTTTAATACATAGAATAATTATTTTATGTACAAGTTATATCAAATTAATTTGCTTCCCTCCTTTTCCATTTTAGTGTAATAGACAAATTGGATCGTTTGAATGTGACTACTACATCATGTACTAGATGAGAGCCCTCATTTGGGCGGGTATTATTGACACCTAGATAGAGGTAACACCTTCTAACATAGACTAAAGTGTACTTTAATTTTATGTTGGATTAAGTGAAATGTTTCAGGTCTTCAATGATCAATCTCCACTATCGTAATATAATATCCAACAGATAAGAGAACGATGGACAACCTTCCTTTCGCAACATAAATAGTGTAGTTAATTAGCTTTGTTTTATTATTTAGCTTATTTCTCGGTTAGATTAGATTTTTTTTTATTATTAAAATTTTAGTTGAAATTTAAATTGTGTTGATTTTTGTTTTTTTTTTTGTATTTCAGGTTTGGTTTAAGCCAAAACCAAACCAATTAAAAATAAACACTTAAAATTTATGTCGGGCAATGCATGACCCGATGTAAATTTATCTCGCTCCTTTTACGTCAAATGTTCTTTAAGTCGCTGTAAATGTTACATTTTTATGTTGACATTTAAGTTTGACATAAATTTATGTCAGTCACATTCACGTTAAAGTGTTAACTGATGTGAAATGTCATAAATATCCGACGTAAAAAGTCTTTATTATGATAGTGAATAATGAGATTATCATATTTTTCTATAACTTTTATGTCATCAACTACATTTCCCAAGAGAATGTTCTCGTCACCACCATTGATACAAGTGATGACAATTGTCTCTTTGTTAATGAAAATAATAAAAATTATTTGTCATTTTACATTAATTGTAATATCATTTTATATTAACCACAATATCTCATATTTCTTAACATATAGAAACAAGTAAGATGATAGGGAAAAATAATAACCATGTCATCTAGTAAAAAACAAATACTCAATTAAAAAATATATAAATTTTGAATACTTCATAAAAACACAATATGATCTTAATTGGAAATACTCAAATTTACATAGGACTTATAACTTAATTAGGTCTATTTTATATTATATATAATATTTAAACTAATTTATTAAAATTTTAAAAATAACTAATTTTAAAAATTATAATTTTTATCTCGTGTTATTTACATGATATAAATATAAAATAAGATTGTAATTTAAATATAAAAACTTATAAATAAAACTTTAATTATTGATGTTGATTAAGTAATTTAATTGGTAAAAATATTAATTATTTCAATCCTTCTAATAACATGTATTAATCAACCGATTAAAACTTGAATATTTATAAGAGAATTAAACAAAGGTTGTCAAATAATGATATTATGCAAGTAATGATAATTGACTTATAATAAGAAAAAATTAAATGTATTAATCAACCAATTAAAATTTAGAAGCAAAAATTTATCCATAGAAGCAAAAAGTCATCTCCATCTACATTATATATTCAATAGGTATAACACCGTTGTCTCATTTACATCCCATTGGATAACAAGTATAGCCATACTTGTGTCTATATTCATTTTCTTACCGTTTCAATATTAATTAAATAATTTTTACAAAAAATATTAAAATCATGATAAATGAAACATGATATTATAAAATATTAAATATGAAAGGGACATATTCACATTTTTTCAAATGTTTAGAAAGAAACAATAATTATATGAAATTCAAATCAGGGTATCAAATAACAATAAGATAAAAGTGAAATAGTTATTTTAAAATATTATGCAATTACACATAAATAAAATTTCATGACAACTGATACATCTATTAATTTTGCAAACATTAATGAAGTTAAAAAATATTTAAAAAAATTATAAGAAGAAAAATTATTCAAGTTTAAAAATATTTCAAATCTTTCTTTTATAGATTAACAAAGATTATTATACACGACTTGAACAAAATTGTACAGTGAAAAAGTATTAAACTAATAACAATTTGATTTTAAATATAAATCTTTTATTTTTTGAACTTCAATCTATGTTGAATGGTGATAAACAATATTTATGACAACGACATTAAAGTAAAATATTATAGTAAATGAAACATCTTTATACAATTGTGATGATAAAATTACACTTATGAGAATAGTTAGATAATAAAAGTAAATACAAAATCATTAAAACAATATAATACATGATAAAAGCTAACAAAAAAATATTAAAGAAGTAAAACTAATCAAATGTTTCTCCTAAAAACAATTTGATACACCATCGATCGAAATTGTAACGTCCCATTTAATTTATAAACGCAATTAAAGGAAACGCCACACATAAGATAGCATAACAACGCAGTCCGGGGGTTCTCAACATCACCCCTACAAAACTAGGCACACCACGATGCCAACAAAAGCAGGATACCTGTTTAACTAAAAGTTTACAATCTAATAACCACGAATACAGGGGCCATAGCCCTAAAGAGAGCATGAAGGAAAGAAGGATAAGATCCATCCCAGATGGCTAAGTAGCGGAATCGCCATTCCCTTGTTGACCACGAGAACCTCGCCCATCTACTCGCATCAATCAAATTGATGATCATCGCAAGGAAGAACAGCCACATACAACACAACCATGCAACGAAACGGGTCAGCTAGAGCCAACAACATATTCATCATACAGTCAAATATATTTTTATCATCTCATATCCATATAACAACCAAGCATGTTATGACTCTTCATTCAATACACTACGACTCGACTCGACTCATCCGGATACGTATAACTTGGTCGAATTCAGCGGATGCTTGCACTTATGGTGGATACCTCTGCTCAACCCTGAGCTGCTCGATCCTGAGCTATGTGTTACAAGTGTTACGATGAATCAAATCTCCCTCACCACAAGGTTAGCCCTTACTGGATTTCAGGCCTCCTGCTACTCTCACCACAGGAGTCAGTCCGCTCTAGGTGAGACTAACTGGCTCCTCAGAGTGTCAGGATGCAACCTTACCTTGAATCCTTACCTAGTTATACAGATGGGGCACCACCATGGACACCCACTAACAGGGGCCATGGGATTACGTCCCGACCACTGAAGCGTAGCCCCGGAGGTCTCCCCTAGAGACCCCAAGGAATTACACGCTGACACAGACCAACATTCATAAAACAACAGTAGGAGAACATCAAAAACATGTTTACAATTCCATACCCGTCCATGAGATTTATTCCTCATACGCATCACATTTTGAATCCATACCTCTGATCATCACCACCCCATGAATCTAGGGCCTCATCTCATATCAATAACGTGTTCCTTTAGTTCCAAACCACTCATTCATTTCACATGCCAATATCATACCCAACCCGTCATACGAAATTCATGAATCATGCCGAACATACCTCATGCTCCATTACATACACATCATTCATCATATAATCATACTCAACCAAAACAGATCATTCAGGAACAAACAGACATCCAATCACAACACTGTCTCGCCCAGCCCCTCGCTCAGGCTGAGGGGCCTCGCTCAGGCGAGGCGAGCTCGCTCGGGCGAATCCCCCTCCGCCTAGGCGAGGGCTCAAACAAGAGCAAGAAAGCATCGCGGGATCTCGCTCAGGCGGGATCCCGACACCGAACAGCGGAGTACCACAACTCTAGGAGGAGATCACAAAGCTGGAAAAACGAACAGGGAGTGTTTACTACTGAAGCTCTAACACTACTCACGACAAAAGTACCAGGAAATTATAGGAGCTCTGGAACTCTAGCGGAGCGTTCTGTGAGGCCAAGAGGAGTGACGGCTAGTTCTGCGAGATAGTGAGAATGAGATGGTTAGGTCAGATTAGGGTTTGATTTTATCACTTGGGCCAGCCCGAGGCCCAATTACAAGGAGCAGCCCCTTTACTTTAGGGCAGAATTAATAAAGCAAAATTTATGGGCCTTACAGAAATCGCACAAAGGGAAAAATCTATAATTTGTAATGACCTAGAAAATAGTTTAAGGGTAGCAGTGGTTTTAAATGACATTTTATTATTTTAATAATAAAAAATAAAATTATAAATAGAATTTCTAATAATTGAGTTTCATTTTATAAAAATCAGATCTCTCTAAAATCTTTTCCAAAGATATCATCTACCTTCTCTCTGGATTTATGATCATATTCTTCATTTGTTTAAAGATCAAAAACCGTAGGAGTGATCATTGAAGAGAACTCTACACATCCAACCCATCAGAGTTAATAACATAGTAAGTTCACTTTTTTCTCCCTTTTTAGGTTAGTTATCATTTTGAGTTGCATGTGGTCTAATACATGGGACTCAAAATAGTTCAAAGTGAATCTCTATATGTTTATGATCATAAGGATGTGCTTAAATATCTTGTAAGAATTTTCTTTCTAAAGTTAGAGCATTTTCTTTCTGATAGTGCACTCCGAAGGTACGACATTAGGTGTTACCTAGGAACTGTTGGCCGCTACCCAGGGATTGTTGGGTGCCACTTAGAGAATTAAATCCATTGAGCTTCAGTGGCTTGGACATTAGGCGCTAGCTCTTTGATGTTGTGCGCTAGTGGCTTGGTGTTGAGCACTAGTTCTTGCGCTGAACGCTAATGAGAATTTTAAACCTTATGATTTTGAGGAAAAGGGTGTTTCATAACTATAAAAGTTATCTTGTTTTAATTAGATTGGAAGTGTAAGAACTTGTAACGATGACATATGTTAAGTTGAGTAGAGCTTGGGCTTGAGAGCTAAATCTATTGGGGATATGTGATATAATGATGTTATTATGTGGATTGCATGGATATGGTCATTTCTATGGAGAAGTGCCATATTATATAGTGTAGTGCATACATTGGTGTATGGTTTTTGGTTGTGAAATTATCCTAACTTTACTAGACTCATAGACTCATATAAAGAATTAGGTTTAAGGAGATTCCTATAATGAAAATATGTGTGATAGAGAGCCATTTTGGTGATGACCTTGTCACGACAGAGGTGTGCCAAATGGAGCCATAACATTTATTTTTTCTTGAATTCACTACACATAAATTTTATGACAGATGCAAGATTTCATATGATCACCTACACCTTATGTACACTACAAAATAACTTCTAAATAGTGACCAATTTTAGTAATCAATAATTATTAGTAATTATAGTGAATAATTTAGATACCAATTTACAAAAGTAAAAATTATTGGTTACTAAAATAGTCACTATTATGAATTAAAAATTATAATTGGTCACATGGTCATTAAAAATTAGCTACCATGTTGGTTACTAAAAGAAATTGGTCACTAAAAGTTAGCTACCTAGGTTTTGGCTACCAAAATTAATTAGTTTCTAAATTAATCTCCAATTAATTAGTAACCAATTTAGTGACCAATTCTAATTTTTTATTTATAATAGTGACTATTTTAGTAACCAATAGTTTTTAATTTTGTAAATTGGTATCTAAATTAGTCACTATAGTGACTAACTATTTTTAGTTTCTAAAATTTTGTTTCTAATTGAGGATTTTCTTGTAGTGGTATATGTCTTCGAAAACTAGAGTCTTATAGGTTATTTTTTGTGTCTAATGTTGAATAATGAGTTGACTTATAAAATGTCTTATTGGAATCATGATTTATATTATATGAAATGTATGATAAAACCTTACAAAAATATATAAGCTTACACTTATACTTTGTCTATGGTTGATTGTCCATATGTTATGATCTTGTGATACACATGAGGTGAAGATATACAAGTGATGTCAGTGTTTGGTTATTAGATGTACATATATATGTATTTTGTAATGTATAATCTTTCACTAATGAAGTATTTTGAAAACCTAGTGCAACTTCAAAAGAAGAGTATATTCACTACGTATTTGTGGAATGTTTTAAATTGTCTTCTATTATTTAAGTAATGATTTGATTAATATCTTAGTTAGATTAATCAGATATGTTACAAATAGAAAGTACTTTGAAAATTTGAGAAAAATTTTCAGATATAAATTATTTAAATTGTTGAGAGATAATGAAAATTATTTTAATAAATTTTTTTTTTCTTAAAATGAAACAAGATTAAAGATAAAAAAAAATAAAGAAATAAGTTTCTTATACTAACTAATAAATAAAATATTTACATGATTGAGATTAAGGAACAATCATTCAGCTGAATGCAATTAATGAAATAATATATCTAATTAATTTCAATATAATAAATCCAATTAATCTTGATATATTTAAGTAATACAACTTAAATTTATAAAAAGAAAGAAATTTAAACTTAGTTTAATTTCGTAAAACGACGTAGATATTAATCTATATATATTATAATTTGATGATAAATATTTAGCATAGATATTCTAAATAATAACCATTGAAAAATTCTACATATAAAATTTAATTTAAATACAGTTAACCTTGAATTTAGAAACGAGAGTGAGGAACAGCATCCTTGTGACATTCTGAACTATTGCCGTAGTTACAGGGTTCTTTTCCTATAGTCAATACAGTATTCATTGTTTTTAATCAGCTATAAAAAAAATTTAAGGTTTAAATATAATTTTCCTCCCTTAATTTTTTATAAAAATTAAAATAATTTATTTTTAAAATTTTAATCAATTTAATCTTTTATTTTTAAAATATATAAATTTAATTTTTTTAACAAAATTTTATTAAATTTATTTAAAACTAAAATATATTAAAATCAAATAGCAAAATATTTAAAATATTATCATAAAATATATTTGAAATATAAAATAAATAAAATCTAATTAAAATGATTAAATTTACATATTTTTAGAATTGAAAAATTAAATCCAGTCAAAATTTTTTAGAAGAACCAATTATAATTTTTACTAAAAATTAAAAATAAAAATCAAATTTAATTTTTTTCTAATTTCTTAATACTATTGCAGAATTTCAGTTTTTCTAAATTGTGAATTAACTAATGGGAGGTTAACCACTCTCTGTCATACACCAGGTTGATGATTACATGAAGTCATGTTCAATTCTCACTATATGTGAAATCACATTAGATTGATAATAATTACAATGTTACAAAGGAATTAAGTTTCAATGCAGAGTCAAATGAAATGGTGTCTTACAGTCATGATAAAACTGCTATTTTTATTTTTTTATTATCTATAAAATTTAAGATAATAATAATTCCTCCTTTATATTATAATAATACACTTAATTTCTACTTAATTTTTAATTCAGTTATACTTATATATTTATTATAAAGTATAAATAAAAAGACGTTAAACAGAGAAATTAATGTTATAATTATTTTAATATATTCCTTAATTTCTACATATATATAAACATTAAAGAATGAAAAAAGAAATATTTTCTTTATCTCGTAATGAGGGTTAAGTGAGAAGAGAAATATGCCTCTCAAAATAAATATCGTTATTTAATTTCTAATTTAATATTAATTATTTTATATTAATACGTCTAATAATGTAATGATGGACAATAAATTGGCTATAAATGGATTAAAAGTGATAGATTATTTTTGTAAAATCACCATTGTCGTGTATTTATTTATTAATTTTCTTAGTTAGTGTAAAAAACTAAGAGGACATTTATTTACCGGGTCATTAAATTAACATTTCTAAAACCAAAAGAATGATAAAAATTGTTAAATAGGTTTGGTTTATCAAACAAATTGCAAATTTTAATAGACATGTGTTGTTATTGTAATTAGTTTAATACTGTAATTAACCAAAGAAAGTTGTTTGGATATAAATTCATGTTTGGATAGTAGAGTAAAAACTATTTTCTATTTTTTATATGTATTTCTTAACTAATTCATAATTTTAAAAAGTATCTAATTCGACTAATGATTAAATTTCTTGTAAATTCCAAATCTACCCTTGAAATAATTAGAAATAAATGTACCGCTGTTGCTACTTTCTTAATTAATATGTGGAGAAAGAATACATGCTATTATGAGATTAAGAAAATGTTAACCAATATTTTAAAGACACTTATTAAGAAATGAGTAAAATTATAAAAAAAATGTAATAATACATTTTTCTGTGATTTTTCAATTCAAAATAAGTAAAAATAAAAATGTTTTAACAAACTGATATTTTAGAAAAATGGATGAAGTATTTATAAGCCAAAACATAATAAAGGTAATTAAAATAATATGTGAGAATTTCTTAAGAATATTATAAAATAGATAAAATCTTTTTGGAAAATAATCTTACATATAAAGAGGGAGTAATAATTCATAAAAATAAACTGAATAGTTAGTTTGTGGCGTAACCTAAAATAAGTTGTATATGATGATTTAAAACTTGGAAAAAAGGTTGAAGAATAGAGGACAAGGGGGAAGTTGGAAAAGTGGAATGCTTAGAATTTTTTTTTTCTCTCTCTCTTTTTCTGTTTTTGTGATATAATTAATGTTTAGAAATGAGGCAACAATTGAAACTTGATAACATTAAAGACAGAGGTACATTTTAATGTGCACTTGACAAGACTCTTTCTCTTTGTTTTTTTCTTCTTTCTATTCTAGTCTCTCCCTTGGTACTATTTGTTTTTGCATCAAGTTTGTAAGGATTGCACTTCTAACTACTTTGATTTCTTCACACTGTCCTGTCACATGGATAGATCAATTCTCTTTCTCAAAATATAATATTAAATGGAGGCTCATAAATAAATTATTTTGTTTGAACATTAGTATTTATGTGTGGTTGGTTTGATGATGATGAATATCAGAATTCAATTCATTCCTATTAAACCTAAATTTGAAAAATATAAATATATAGTAGAGGCGTAATTTGACATATGATTCTAGTTAGGATGATATCGAGTAGGGTCAAATGCGGATAGTGTCTACTCATAATTTGTCTTTTATGATTCAGTTTTATACGGACTATGCTACCTAGTCGAGATACATTGGTCCATACGGAAAGACAAGACAAAAAAGCTCGGGCCAATGGTTGAAACTTGTCAAGTAAAATGTTGAGACAAATATGGTTGGGCCGAAGGTTGAGACAGGTTAGAATAATCTGAACGGGCCAACCTGGGCTGAAGGTTCACACGAACTGACATAGGCTAACATTTGAGGTGGATCGGCTCAGATCGAAGGTCGAGATGTGCCGACACGACCCGAAGGGGGCGAGAAGGGCAAGCCTAACTTGAAGGTCGAGATGGGTCGGTCTGAGCCGAAAATCGAGACAACACGAGCTAAACTAAAGATCGAAAAGGAAGGGCCATGGTCGAAGGTCGAGACAACCAGGCCAGACCAAGGGTCGAGGCGAATCGGCCTAGGTCGATAGTCGAGACAAATTGGCACAAACGAAAACACAATACAAACAGGTCTAGACTGAAGGTCGAAAATAGTCAAGTCAAATGTCAAGACGAATCTATTTAGGCGGAAGGTCGAGACAAGCCAAGGCAATCTAAATGTTGACATGGCCATCTTAGGTCGAGGTTCAAGATGGGTCGGCTCGAGTCAAGATGGATGGGTCCGGACCAAAGGTCGAGATGTGCAAGGACAACCCGAAGGCCGAGAAAGGCGAGGTCGACCCAAAGGTCAAGATGAGCCTGTTTAGACTGCAAGTCGAGACAGATCGATTTGAGCCGACGATCGAGATAGGCTACACGGGTTGAAGGTCAAACCACTCTGGCCGATTCTGAAGGTTGGTCTTAGTTGGCCCCGACCAAAATTCAGCCTAGTCACCCTACCCAAAATTCAACCAATTCGGCCCCAGGCAAAATCTATTCGAATCGATCCGAGTCCCGACGAAAATTTGTCCTAATCGACCCTAGTCAAAATTTGACCAAGTTGGCCTTAGTCTAGTTGGCACCGATCAAAATTCGGGCAAGTCAACCCTACTCAAAATTTATTTGAGCCAACCTTGGCCGAAATTCAATCGAGTTGTCCCCTATTGAATATCGATCAAGTAGGCCTCGACCAAAATTTGATTGAATTGAATATGATTGAAATTCGGTCGAGTCAGGCACGACCGAATTCGGCTCAGTCAATGTAGACCAAAATTCGGCTGAGTTGACCTTAACTGAAATTTGGCTGAATTGTCCTCGACCTAGTCAGCCTCAGCTAAAATTAAGATGAGTCGTTCTTGGTTAAGTCATCCTCAACTGAGTTGATCCTGACTAAAATTCAACTGAATTAGTGCGACCAAAATTCAACCAAGTAGGTTGAGGCCAAAATTCGATTGTGACAGCCTCGACTAAAATTCGACCAAATCATCTTGACTAAAGGTTGTCCAAGTCGACCTTGTGAGACGGTCGATCAAGTCAACCATGTGAATTTAATAATTTGACTTATACATGTAATAATTATTTTAATTTATCCTATTAGAGACATTAATAAATCAATTAAAAGTTTAGAAATAAGAGTAGGAAAATTAAATTTGTATCTAATTTTTCCTTTTAAAAAATAAAAGAAGACATACAAAAATGAAGGATGAATACAATGTTTAACAAGTTTAAAGAACAATGAAAAAGATTACAATAAATTTTTTATTTTTTTATTATTTATTAATATTAAATATTATATTTAAAAAAAATAAAAAATTTATATATATGTGAGTGAGACCACTAAAATCTTTAATCTTTTAATTTTAATTAATATATATATATATATATATATATATATATATATATATAATATTTTAAAAATATTTTATATATTCATAAATAATAACCTAACCCTTTAATTTTTATTAATATATACTAGCGTAAACACATGCGCTGTCGCGCCTGTGTATATGCATTTTCTAAATATGCGTGATATTATATTAGTAGGTGATAATATTGTAATGTTATTAAGTTAATATATTAAAATTATATTTATTAAAAATAAAGTGAAATATACCAAAATATGTGAAAGAATAACCATTGATAAATAAAGAAGAAGAGAAGAAGCAGAAGCATCCGATTTTATAAAAAGTTTGTAAAAATAACGGTTAATTTTTAAAAATTTAATAAATTATTATATTTAAAGGGTAAAATTGGTATTTTGAAACGTGAACACAAAAAGGAGAATCCCCTATATATATTGTTATATATATATATATATATATATATATATATATATATATATATATATATATAATCTTTTATAAATATTTAAAATCTTCACGAATCATAACCTATGAGCCTGCTAAGATCTGTCCTAGTTGAAGTGGCGAACCACTAATAATGTTTAGTTTACATGATTATATCCATATCCATTTATGTGATGACAAGTGTTACACATATTTTCTCTCTCCCAAACCTAACCAACCATTGCCTTCTTGTACATTCACACCTCACTTAGGACACAACCTCCTTCTTCTTCAAGATCATCCTTCCACCTACACACATTTGTATTTGTAAGCTTCCATCTTTCTTAATATACACACTCACCATCTCCATTTTTTTCTTTCCTCAACCTCTCAATTCTCCATTTTCATCTTCTTTAAAAAATCACACATCTCCATTCACAAACCGTACTTCACCTTCATCAACTCCCTCATCTTCTCCCACTTATATCTTTATCTGCATTCCAGAATCAACACATAACAATTACCTAGCACCCACCTTCAAAAATTATAATATTACAATTATATAAATTATAAAATCCTAAAATTATAAAATCATTAAATTATCAAACAATAATATGATTATAAGATTAAAAGATTTATAAAATTATAAAACTATAAAATCATAAGACTATAAAATTTAAAAATTATGAAATTATAAAGTTATAAAACTATTAAATCAAATAATTATAAAATTATACGGTAATAAAATTATAAAATTATAAAATTATAAAACTATCAAACTATAAAATTATAAAACTATAAAATTATAAAATTATAAAATTATAAAATTATAAAATTATAAAATTATAAAATTATAAAATTATAAAATTATAAAATTATAAAATTATAAAATTATAAAATTAT
>Ga0214544_1002317_pt1 | contig 40155 bp, 28 predicted proteins | sample CNSS3metaG_FD_160074 | JGI IMG/M metagenome (GOLD analysis project Ga0214544, IMG submission 160074) | Root nodule microbial communities from cowpea collected in UCLA plant growth center, Los Angeles, California, USA - CNSS3 | ecosystem: Host-associated > Plants > Roots > Nodule | place: USA...
ATTATAATTTATTTTAAGATATTTGGCATCGAAGAAAATCCTCCTAATATTGAATATTTCATAATATTATGTTTTCTTTACCGTAATTTTTTTTCTTTTATAAGAATTAATATTGAAGTAGTTAGAATACGGGTACGGGTATGGGTACGAGATTATACCCGTTACCCGGTGGGGATGGGGATGGGAAAAAAGTTTGATACCCGTTGGGTTTGGGTATGGGGATGGGGATGGGGATGGATTTTTTATGCGGGGATGGGTATGGGATAGCGAAACCCGTCCCCGCCCCGCCCCGTTGCCATCCCTATATGTAGGCACCCCACCAAGTTAACTAAGTTGACCTCATTCTCCACCATGTTGTCTGGGGTATCTACATGCTCCACCATGTTGTTTGGGGTATCTACATGCTCCACCATCCTGTATGGGCTATCTGCATATCTCACCATCCTATGAACCCTACTTGCTTGTCTTGCCGAGCTATCCACACTACACAATTATCTTGTTGAGTTATCAACTATACTCAACCTTCTTGCTGAATTCTCCATGTTATTCGGTCTTCTTGCCGAGTTCACCACTTGCTTATGCTCATCCTCCGAGCTACGCGCCATCATCAACAATGTCACTTCTTCTTTTCCTTTTTCTGTGAGGTTAATCGTCTCTTTTTTTCTAGTCTCAAATTGACAATCTTTTGCAAAATGTCCGACCTTACCACAATTGAAGCACTTGCCTGAGTAACAATCATTTGCATAATGACCATACTTGCCACACTTGAAGCACTCAACATTTGAGTTGCTCGATCGACCTCCTCTCCATGGACCTCGTCCTCTTCCGTGTCAATTTTGTTGAGCAAACTGTTCTTTCTCTTCTTGTTCTCGGCTTTGACTACCAGGATCGCTTCCTATACCTTGGTATTGTCCTTTGCTTTGAGTGTTCTGAGCCTCTCCCTTCATTTGGAGTAGTTGATCAAGTGGCTCCGCCTTCTTCTTCTTCTTCCACTACTCATGTGCCTCAAGTGACCTAGCAAGCTCTTCAATCGTGAGCATTGATAGGTCCTCATACTCTTCAATCGTGCACACCGCGTTTTCAAAATCATCTGTCAAAGACCTCAAAATATTTTCAACAATTCGGCTAGCGGGCAACATCTCTCTGTTTCTACTAAGTTGATTCACCACAGTTTCAACCCGAGTAATGTACTTGGCTACTCCTTCTGTCTCCTTCGTCTTCATGCTCTCCAATTCACCTCTAAGTGTTTAAATTCTCACCTGCTTTACTCTCTCATCTCCCTTATACGCCTTCTCCAATATGTCTCACGCTTCTTTTGAAGATTTGACACTTGCAATATTCTCAAAGTCAGACTCGTCCACAACTTGATACAAGATGTACAAAGCTGCCTTGTCCTTCAGACATGCGTCTTTCAGCACTTCCAACTTGGACGGGGAAACATTGTTTGTAACTTCTGCATCCTATTATTAGTATTAGAAACTCCTCTTAATATTATTATTGGAGATAATTTATTGTCCGAGAGGGTTCAATATGGTTTTTATGATCATTTTATTTTTATTATAATCTAACAAAGGATTTCCCTATTGGTCTGCTGTTTGACAAAACAGTGTTAAGGATGAAATTCGAAAAAGACGTCATTGTCACGAAAAAATCTGGAAACACTAAGCTGATACACTGGATGATGACCTCATGCATTGCATGTAACGTTTATACAGAGAAAACAAAACGGTTATACAATGGATAACAAACCAGAACGTATTATTGAATCAAAGTGGCTTTTATATAGAGCCTTTACAAGACATACCAATAAAGACTGCATCTTCTAATTTATAGCAAAATAGAAAATTAATCACTATATGTCGTAAAATGAAACACATGTTCATCTCCTAATTTGTAGTATTATGCAAAGACCTCTTCATTGCTTTCATAACAATTAGGAGATAGATACACATGGTTTAACCAGAATATCAAGTGGAGTGGTTTTAGTGTTGGTTAATCCAAAGGTTTCAGACATATCAGGAGGTTCAGTTGAGGGGTTTAAGATTTCAAAATAATGCAGAAAACTAGCAAGAGTTAAATGAACAACTTGAAGGCCAAAGGATATTCCAGGGCAAATCCTTCTACCTGCTCCAAATGGTAACAGTTCAAAATCATGACCCTTCATGTCAATATTTTTATCAGTTGTGAGAAACCTTTCTGGTTTAAACTCTAATGAATATGACCAAACATTTTGATCTGTCTGAATTTTCCAAAGATTTGTAATCAAACGGGTTCCCTTTGTGACATTGTAGCCACCTACAGTACAATTCTCTGTGAATTCATGAGGTGCAGAGAGAGGAGCTGGAGGGTATAGTCTTAACGTTTCTTTAACTGTAGCATGAAGGTATGTTAACTTAGAAATGTCATTCTCACTTAGCCATTCCTCTTTACCAACTATGTGAAGCTCTTGTTTAAGTTTTTCTAATACATGAGGATTTCTTAATATCAAACACATTGCCCATGTAAGAGTAGTGCTAATTGTGTCAGTGGCTCCTGCAACTATTGTCTGCAAAAACAAATATGCAATGAAAGAAATGTATAAGTAGCAATTACACAAACCGAAATTCATGCATGAACATATACACATACCAGTACAGTGGATTTGATCATGGTATCTGCATCAACCCCATCACTCGTTTGTCCATCAAGCATTGAAATCATCACGTCCATGAAATCTTGAACTCCATCAACCTTTCCACCCGAAGGCTTGCTTTGTCTATGCTCCTCTAACCACTCAGCTATAATACTATCCAATTCCTTCGCAGTTTCTTTCATGGCCTTCTCATGGCCTCCAAAATCGAACCATCTCAACCAAGGAACAGCATCTCCCACTGTGAACACCCCGAAAAGATGCATGAACTCCTTCACGGCCTTCACACATCTCCGTGCCTTCTCATCATCCACGGTTCCTGCACTGAAATATCGCTTCCCCAAAACCATTTGAAGAACAATGTTGAATATCAGATGAGAAAACCATTGCTTCAGCTCCACCGAGGCATAGCCACACTCGTTCTTGTTGCTACACCAAAAGTTAAAGAGCTCCTTGATGGAGCCTCGAACTTCTGACTCAAAAACATGACGCAGCTGCTTCACCCGGTGAGGGGAGAGGATCTCTAAAGTTGTAATCTTTCTAACTTTTCGCCAATAGGGACCACATGGTGCTACGGCGAACATGGCTTGGTTGTAGCTCATGTGTTCCATGGCAACGAGCTTGGGGCGAGAGGAAACGGCAATGTCGTTTGTTGTGAAGCATTCCTTTGCCGTTTCCCAGTTGTTGATTATCAAAGCCTTTTTGGAACCAAGTTGGATGGTGAAGATGGGTCCATATTTGTCAGCCAAATCACCCAAAGTTCTATGGGGTGTCTTTGAGCCACTCAGCAATGGAAGGTGACCGAGTATTGGCCATGCACCTGCAACTGTGGGAGTTTCTTTTCCTCGAGAAAATTTGAAGAGACGATAGAAAAAGAAACAGAAAAGAATTATCAGAGGAACAAGTGCATTTGCAGAGACATTTAGATCCATCGAAGAGAAGATTGTGTATGCGTAGTATACTTGAGGCTACACAAATTGGATTTTAATAGTGTCTCACTCTCTCTCTCTGCCACCCTTTATAAATTTTGACAACTATCATTTTTTAAATAGTTTTAAAATATTAAAAATATAAAAATATAAAACCACTTAGAAAAACCCACAAATTATTAAAATTTAATAATCAAAAAAGTCATTTTCCTTTACATTACTTCCCGTCTACGATAAACCTTTTTATTATAGAAATTTTGATATCTTTTCTACATATCTTTAGCCAGCATCTTTTAAATTATTTTTTATTTTTTATTTTTTTAAATTTTAAAATCACTTAAAAAAATATTATCTAATGTTATAAAAAGATTGTCAAAATTTAATTTGTCCTATTAAGTATACGTAAAACAAAATGTATTGATGAGTGGTCCCTTCCATATTTTGACTCCGTTCTACTATGGCAACTAGATATCTGAATTGAGTTTTATGTAATACTGTTTTGATATCTTAATATATGTTAAAAAATTAATATACTGATATAAGTATATTTTAAAAAAAAATTAAATATACTAATAAAAATATTTGATGTTTTAAAATATATTAAAAAATATATTTTAAAGATTTAATAAAAAGATATTATCAACAACTCAGCAGATATAAAAAAGTGAGCAGAAAATTCAGAGCCCAAAATATCTACCAGTTTGATTTTAATTGATAATGAAATGGAAACCACTAGACTGGGAACTGAAAACAGTGGCGGGGCTTTTTGAGTGATGTTAATTGACATAAGATAAGTGGGACAGAGAGATTCTACAAATTGCACAAGTGGGAATTTTTACTTAATAAAACGGTGAATTTAAAAGAAAAATGAATAAGTTATATAATGTCGACACGATTTTTTAAAAAATAAATAAATTTAAAACGATTTAGTTAAATTTGACCTTCAAGTGATAACATAGTATAGTTTTTTTATTTTCATAAAATTTAAGAAGTCGTGTTGTCAAATTTAGTGAAATCATTTTAAACATACACAACATCTTTACAAAATTGAGCCAACATGATAGGACTTATCTAACTTCAAAACTTTTAAAAAATTATTCCATTTTTTATAATTTGAAAAACACAATTACCCCACGTTAGGAAAAATCCACCATAAGTGCACCACTAAATTATTGTTCCCGATAAGATTTTATCAAACAATAAAGTAGTGAATGGGGTAAAAGTGTTCCGTCACGTTTTTTATTTTTAAAAAGCACTTTAGAAGGATAAAGAAGTACATAAATTGTGTTTGACCTGAATAGTGGAAGATTTATTAGGTGTACTCAGTGGCACATCTTTAGGTAATATTTTGAAATGTAAAATTTTTTGTTGAACTATTCTTTGATTCGTTTTTTGTTTGAAAATATTATGTTGGTTTTTCAGTATTATTTTAGTTTTAATTTGATCTGGATTTTATAAAAATTAATGTAATTTTATCTTTTTTGTTAATTTTTTGAAGCAGAACAAGAATTTTTCATCAAAATTAGTATTAGGACTATGTCAATTACACCAACGAATCAAACCCCTCTAATTCACAACTTCAATTTTGATGAAAAATTCTTGATTTGATTCAATAAATTTAAAAAAACACACAAAATTACATCATTTTTTAAAAATTGGACCAAATTGAGATTAAAAAAATTGAAGAACTAACTTAATACTTTTGAACGAAAAAGGAATCAAAAGAGAATTTTTATATAAACTAGTCAAAACATTCTATTTATTTTTTATATAGTAAAAAATAATAAAATTAGAATTATTGTTATTATTATAATTATAAAATTAGATATAAATAATTTTTATAATTTTAGTATAATTAATTTTTATTTATAATGATTAAATTTTAAAAAATAAAAAATATTAAATTAAAAAAATAATTATTTTTATTTAAAAAATATTTAAGAGATAAAATTGAAAAATAAATGTAAAAAAAAACTTTTCCTTATATATAAATATAAATTTATAAAACTTTATTAAAATATCAAATATATAAAATATATTAAAAATATTAAATTTAAAAAATTATTTAAAATCAAATATTAAATTATATAAGTGTAAAAAAAATTATTGGGACCATGGTCCCTTGTGCAAACGATGGTCTGCCACTGGGTGTACCAAAACCATAAATATGTATTACATTATTATATTACTATAGAGATTGAAAAGACAAGACTTTTAAAACTTAGTTGAAAAGTATAAAGAGAAATAATTAAAATTAGGAAACCTCATATTAATAGATAGGTATAAATACACTTTTTGTACCCAAACTTTTTCGAAAAGTTCAATTTGGTACTCGAACTTTAGAAATATTCATTTTAGTACCCAAACTTTTTAAACGTGTTTATTTTGGTACCTTCCGTTAAAGACTACATAACGTCGTTTGCCTTCTATTGAGGTGGCACTGTGCATGGCATACGTGGCAGAAAGAGTGGTTTGGCACGTGTTATTTGTGGTAAAAAAAAATCGAACGAGGTAAATAATTTTTGAAGTAAATATTGCGCGAGAAGAGCATCGTTGTGGATTTAGGGCAAAATTAGGGAAGTTTAGGGAAGTGAAATTGAAAATTTTGCAGAAGGGAAAATTAGGGCAGAGGGTCAATTTGGGAGTTAGGGTTCGGTGGTGGATTTACATTCGGTGATCGGAGAAGAAGGGCGACGATTTACTTCCGTTCGTTGGAAGACGGAGCTTTGGCAGTGGAAGACAAAGCGTTGATTTTCGAGTGGAAGGTGAGTTTTCTTTTCTGCTTTTTATATTTGAGTTGATGAATGCGTTCTGATTGTTTTGATTTTCGAAGCTGCACTTTCGTTTTGGGGTTTGTATTATATTGCGTAAATGTGGGGGTTCTGTTGTGGGGATTGTGCTGTAGGGGTCCTTGTGTGTGCGAAGTTGTGATATACTTGATAAATGTTGTGGGGTGAGGGATTGAATTTCATAAATGTTGTGGGGTTCTGTAAAGTGTAAAGTGTAAAGTAAAGTATGCGGTGGGTGAGTCGGTTGTGGTCCCCTCTATGACTTTATACTGTTTTCTTTGGGGTATGGGCTGTAATTTGTGGCGTTTTTTTGGGTATTCTTTTTAAACTGGGTAAATGGTTTTACTTTATAGGTTGTGATGTCTGATGATTGTTTTGAAGTTTGCTCCACCATGGTGGCCATTTTATACAGAATGGTAGCTTAATTTATAGTGATGGGTTAACAAGTACATGGGTATGTGATCCGGATTGGTGGAGTTTCTTTGAGATTATAGGGAAACTTAAAGAGATGGGTTATCATCTTGTGAAGGAATTGTGGTATAAAGTTGGAAAAGGGTCAATGTTAGAGAATAAGTTGAAGTTGTTGAGTGATGATAAGGGAGCATTGCACATGGTAAATATTGCGAGAAGAGATGGGAATGTGCATTTGTTTGTAGTTCACACAGTTTCTGAGGCTGAAGTAGTTGATAACTTTTTGGAATATTACCCTTTAGGTGATGACAACAATGAAACTGGTAATGGAAATGTTGAGGTACAGGGGCAGATGGATTGTGATAGTGTTTGTATAGGTGGCAATAATGAACAACCACATGCAGGGGATAATGTTGTTGATCCTGAATTGCAGGATGATGGTAATAATGAACAGCCATATGCAGGGGATAATGTAGTTGATCCTGAATTGCAGGATGATGGTAATAATGAACAAGTAGATGCATGGGATAATGTAGTTGATCCTGAATTGCAAGATGATGGTAATAATGAACAGGTGGACAAAGGGGATAATGTAGTTGATCCTCAATTACAGGATGATGGTAAAAATCAGACATGTGAAGATGGAAGGGAGGATGATGTTCAGGGTGAGGAGGAGGGACATGATAATCAGAAATGTGATGAGGGAGTTGAAGATGTTGAAGTCCGGAGTTGGACTGATTCAGAAGCTGATATTGCTGATGCAACACGAGATCAGGATTTCGAAGATTTAGTTGATGTCAACATTGCTTATGATAGAAATGGTACAGATGACCATAACTTGTGTGAGGGCAGTGTTGAAGTGGATGTGTATTTGAGTGAGGGAAGTCATGAAACTGGTAAAGTTAAGATTAATGATAGGGGATTATCTGAAAATGAATGGGTGTTAGACCACTTGGACAATGGTGAAGAAAGTGAGGAGTCAGTGGAGAAAGAAGACAACACTAAGTCAAGGTTCATGACCTTTCGGATGCCCATAAACATGGAAGATTACCAGTGGGAAATTGGTACATATTTCATAGATAAGGCCCAATTTGTAGATACAATTAGGACGTATGGTGTGCATTCTGGTTTGAAGTTGAAAATTCAAAGAAATGATAACCGCAGACTTAGAGTTATTTGTTTGGGAGCTAAGGGAAAATGCAAGTGGTTTGCATATTCTGGATATGTCCCTGCTAAAAACATTTGGCAACTAAGGAAAGTAGTTGACAAGCACACATGTAGTAGAGAATTCAATGTGAATGTAATAAATGCAAAGTGGTTAAGTGGGCAGTTAAAAAACACAATGAGAGATAATCCAAGTACTAGGGCTGTGGATATTCGTAAGAAAATCTCAAGAAAGTGGAATGTGAATGTGACTAAGTCAATGTCACGTAGAGCAAGGGCATTGGCCAATGACGAAGTTGAAGGTTCTTTTAATGAACAATTTAAACGAATATATGATTATGCTCATGAAATTCTGAGATCTAATCTGGGATCAACTGCAAAGGTTAAAGTTGATACAATTGAAGGGAAAACATACTTTATGAGATTTTATATGTGTCTTAAAGCCTGCAAAGATAGTTTTTTTTTTGTCGACCTATTATTGGTTTGGATGGGTGTTTTCTCAAAGGGAGATATGGAGGTGAATTGTTGACAGCTATTGGGAGGGATGCAAATGATCAAATGATGCCAATTGCATGGGATGTGGTGGAAGTAGAAAATAAATATACATGGACTTGGTTCTTGGAATTGTTAGTGGACGATCTTGGTGGGCCCAATATATGTTCTTCCATCACTTTCATGTCAGACCAACAGAAAGTATGTTAAAAGTTATTTGTTTTTTGTTTAGCAACCACATGGATAAAACACTTATGCACTGATTTGTTGAATAGGGTTTGTTGCCTGTTGTACAAGACATTTTGCCAAGAGTTGATCAGAGTTTTTGTATGCGTCACTTGTATGCAAACTTTAGGAAAAAATTCCCAGGGAAAAATCTGAAGAATCTGATGTGGAAGGCTGCAGTGAGTACTTATCCACAACAATGGGAAACTACTATGCGAATGATTAAAGAAGTTAACTTGGAGGCATTCAAGCATCTAATAGCCATACCATCTAGGTGAGTGAACTTATACGATATTGCTATGATTTATTATTCAGTACCCAATTTTCCATTACCATGTTCTCATTGTTTTGCATAAACAGGTATTGGTCTAGGTCCAGGTTCAGCCCAAGGCCTATGTCTGACACATTAGTGAATAATATGAGTGAGGCTTTCAATGGTGTGATTGTTGAGGCGAGGAGCAAGCCTATCATAACTATGATGGAACAAATTAGAGTTTATTTGATGGATAGATGGGCCAGCAATAGATCAAAGGTGTCTACAACAGAAGGGCCAATCTGCCCAAGAATTAAATCAAGAATGAAAGAGGAATCTAAAGAAACCAAAAACTGGTTACCAAGGTATTTGCTCCTGTAATTAGTTTTTTAGTATCATGTAATCTTTACATTTTCAATGGTTAATTTAGAATCAATTTTGCTTTTATCATACCAGGTGGTCTGCAGAAAAAAATTTTGAGGTTAGGCACACATTCAATAGGGAGAAATTTGTTGTCAACCTAGATACCAGGGAGTGTAGCTGTAGAAAATGGAGTATCACAAGGTTGCCTTGCTGTCACTCGTTGGGTGCAATGAAATTCTTGAATTTGGATGAAGAAGAGTTCATACCTCTATGCTTCAAGATGTCAACATATGAGGAAACTTATCAACCAATAATATACCCAACCAATGGACAGCACCAGTGGGATGTCACAGAATATCCAGATGTTTTACCTCCACCAAAAAGAATTCTACCAGGGAGGCCAAAAAAGAAAAGACGTCTAGAAGCTTGGGAAATGAAGAAGAAAGATAAACATGTTATATCTGTGAAGAGATCAGGTGTACGAAGAAGAAAGATAAACATGAAGCTGAATCATCCCAACCAGTCCACCAAAATCTCATTCCTCATCCAACACGTGGTAGACCTTTTTCAAGGCAAAATCTGCAGCATAGGCGTGGAGCTGTTTGGAAACCATGACTGTAGGATTAGTTTTAACAATGCAGCTGCACCTTTTGTAATGACTTTACCAATATTTTGAGGCTGCACATTTTGTAATGACTTTACGATTTTGTTATTTTGGATTGGTATTGTGTTACCAATACTGTTGTCTGCTGTAAAAGGTTATGAACAATGTCCTTTTTATATCATATTTCGTGTTATCAATGAATTTCTATCAACTTTGAATTTCTATCATTCTTTTGTCTGTTGTATATGATAGCAAGGCAGCCCTGCACTCCATTATCAATGAATTTCTATCAACTTTGACAGATTGTGTTCAAATTTTAGGTCCTTTCTTGTAATTACAGCCCATGTAACATTTCAAATAGCAGAAAAATAAATGCAATACTTTCACAGGTGATTCACATTTTTCATAACTTCAAACTTTAACTCATTTCATTAAATTTGATCTTACAAAATAACCTTTCAAACACCTGAACTGAAATCCAACAACTTGAACCAGCTAATCTTTCTCTACAATATCATATCATTCTACATCAACATCATGGATACTAAAATCACATTAACTACAACCAACAGGCACACCACTCCAATTAACAAGTTGACCCACTTTCTCCATCCCTTAACTTCTTTCTCTAGAATATAAATCTTCTGCCTTTGCCTCAGAATAGTTGCATCCTTTTTGTCATCACCATCTTCAATGCACCATTTAAAGAAATTGCACCCATATGAAGCTCCACTTCCACCCTGTTATTCAAAAAATAACACAACAAAAAATTACTTTACTATGCAACTACATGGAAACACAAACATAAACTTATCTAAACACAAAAACAGAAGCCTGACCTTGAAATTAGGGCATTCCCAAAACTCTCTCCCACCATTCTTCACAGTTCTAGCCGTTCTCAACACAACTTCCACTCCGCAATTGCATGTGGGTGCTTCACCCAACCCTCTACACCCACCACTATTACAGGACAAGCTTTGATTTCGCATCAACCATGAATTGTGAGAGCAAGAGGAAGATGATTGAGCCCTTGACATTTCTTCAATGTCGAGAAAAATGAGAAGAAGAGAAAACCACCTATTAGGGTTCCAAAAAATAGTGCACTTAAAGTTTACCAATAAAGGGGATTCCAACTCATTTTATCTGAACAATTCTTTCTGCCACGTATGCCATGCACAGTGCCACCTCAACAGAAGGCAAACAGCGTTATGTAGTCTTTAACGGAAGGTACCAAAATAAACACGTTTAAAAAGTTTGGGTACTAAATTGAACATTTCTAAAGTTCGGGTACCAAATTGAACTTTCCGAAAAAGTTTGGGTACCAAAAGTGTATTTATACCTAATAGATAAATTGTGTTGGAATTCAAATTTTAAAAATCTAACCTAAATTAAGATGGACTAATTTAACAACAATTTTAAAATTTAGTTTTGTTTACAAAAATATTAAGATATTTTGAATATTGTATATTATATCCATATCTAAAACTCTGAATCAAATGGAGATCAAATTTAAGATAAAATAATCAAATTGGATATAAAACATAAATATAAGTTGTGTATGACTTTTGAAAGTATTTGTCCTTTGTCCAAATTTGGAACTTTTCTGATATTTGCTGTCAATGCTTTAAGAGAGGTAAGGATTGACGAAGCATTCTGTATTATATGGACATGAATTTGGAAGAAAAAATCGCAACATGAATGAGACAGTCACATTAATCATAACAAACTTTGTTACTGATACTTCTCGCAAAGTGTTTATAATTTTTTAAATATATATTATATTACATTAGTAAATAATAATAATATAATATTTTTAAGTTAATATATAAAATAAAATTATAGTTATTAAAAATAAAGGAAAATATATTAAAAAAATAGAGAATAATTATTAATAAATAAAGAAAAATAAAAAAAATAAACATAAAAAAAATTAAAAATATTTATAAAAATAACAGTCAATGTAATAAATAATTATATTTTAAAAAATAAAATTAATATTTTAAAATAAATTTTTTTATATATTGTTATAGATATTTTTATTACATCAGCGAAATGGAAAAAGGTAGGGCAACCGAGTGTGAAATAAACGTGATAATATGAGAACGACGCAAGAGTAATCACATGACCATGCTTAAATTCAGAAGTATGATACTGTGAAACCAAATAAGTTATTTCTTTGCAAAATAATCTTTCAATTTCAAATGATAGAATCTGGAAATTAAGAAATTAATGATATTCGATGAAACCAAATATTCATCGTCATTCTTCCATGTATGCTAAAAGAAGAAAAATAATCTGTCAAATGAAAGAATATGCAAATTAAGAAATTCATGATCAAACAAAACTTTGATTGCCATTCTTCCAATACGTTAGACGGGGAATAACCACCAATAAAAAAATTATGAAAATTAAGAAATAAAAATACTTTGTAATTTGGTGCATCTATTCTTATAAAATGACTCATATGTCACTTATGTTAAATTAAATTGATGTTAGCATCATTTAAAAGTTAAAGATTTCGTAGGTCAATATCTAGATTTGTTATGTATCAAAATATGGATAATTTTCTATCTTAGAATTCTTTTAATTTTGACATGTGACATCTTCAAAATAAAATATGACTTAGATTTTGATATATGACAAACCAAGATTTTGACATATAACCAATGGAATAAGGACTTTTGGCATCGATTGTTTTCATTATTCTCTCTCGGTTTTAGAATCGAGGCACATTGGGACGATGTCAAAAGGGAATGACTTTTGGTCTCAGGTGTCACTTCCAAATTATGTTAACATTAATTTAACGTAAGGGATTGTATTAGGTTTTGTTGCAGTTAGCCTTTTCAAAAAATAAGGACTCAATAAAGTAAAAAATATATAAAAAATAAAATAAATTAAAGGCTTAAATAAAGAGAGCAAATTACTAATTGAACCAAAAAAAATATGCAAATTAAGATATAATCTAAATATTGAAAATTCACAATTTCATCCGATTAGAAAAACTATGGATATTGGATTAGTTTGGAATTTTACGCTTCAACCACGATATAGCTAGTAGAGCTATCAAATTGGCCAATGGTCTATGGACCAGTTCTACCCCACTTTTCATTAAGCCTTCCTTTAAGGGCGTCTCCAAATGAAGGGGGCAAAAAAAAGTCATAGCCCCCAAAGGCCCCTCATAAGTGGGTTAGGACTAGGATTAAGGTGGGTTTGATCCACTAAATTACTTTAACTAATTCTTAAAAGCAATACTAAGTTTGAGTCAAAGATTGAGTCAAGCCGTCTCGGACCAACCCAAAACAAAAGTCGAGACTAGATGACCGAAATAGGCTGGCCTGGGCCGACAACCACCACAAACAGCTCATGCCAACTTCCAAGATGAGCAGGGCTGAGGGTCGAGACAGACCGACATCCGAGACAAGGACATATTGGGTCGGGCCGATGACCAAAACAGGATGGTTGACAGTTGAAACGGGTCAGGCTGAGAGTCGAGAAGGATTTGGTCGGGTCAAAGACCTAGAAAGTTTAGTAGACGGCCAAGACGGGCCAACCCAGATCGACAACCAAGAGAGACCCGATAGGGTCAACAATAGAGACAGGCTAGCCGACGGCCAAGATGGGTCGCCTTATTCTCACAACCAAGAACAGAAAGTCTAGATCGACGGCTAAAACAAGCCAACCCGATAGTCGATAAGTGTCGGGTCGGGCCAAGGGACGAGATTAGCTTGGCCGAGTCGACGACCAAATGTAGAATATTAAATGACAATTCATAAAAAAATACTAACAATAAATATTAATAAATTTGAGTAACTTACCTAAATGGTTTGAGTTCCATATCTAGCTTCTTGTACACATCAAAGCCTCTATAGTATTATGATGAAGTCGACTACGCTAAGAAATTAATATCTGACCACCAGTACTAAAAGTAGATTCAAGAGCTATAGCTGTTATTGGAATAGCTAAAACATCCATTACAATTGCTTGAAGGTTTGGAAAGTTTAACCCATTTGTTTTCCACCATGATAGGATATCAAATTCTTGTGTAACTGGTAAATTATCTTCTTCCAAGTAATAATCCAATCCAACTCTATTTTCATAATTGTAGTTCTAGATTTTTTCTTTTTTGCCATAAACTCTAAAAATTCATTTACATCATTATCAAAAACCTTTCCCAACTCCAACAATGTAGTTCTATAAGAAGAAGTTTCATTCTTTTTTTATTGATATTCCAAAACTAAATCATGGCACATTTGACGAATCCTACTAAGTTTTAGATCAAAATCAATACCATACAATTTATAAAAATAATATTCTAACATGTCCATCTTGTACCTTGGATCTAAAATTGAAGCAATTGCCAATATATCATGAATAACATTCTAGTAACTTTCAAATTTCTTTAACATTTGTATTGCCATATTTTGAATCACTGTCTCGGGAGATTTAACACAATCATTTATTGCAAGCTTGATCTCACAAATCTTTGGGAAAAAGATGTTGGCAGTTGGGTATGTGGAGCCAGAAATGATTTTTGTGATGTCACTAAACAATTTTAGCCTTCGACAAACATCCTTTGCAATTCCCATTGCATATCAGTTGGCAAAGAAGTGTATTGAGCTTCACGTTGCTTTAACCTAAAAAACACATCCTTATAACATATGGCAATATTAAGCATCTTTTAAGTAGAATTTCATCTAGTTGGGCTATCCTAACTTAACTTTTTAGTGAAAGAAATTCGCAATTGTCTAGTTATTTCCTCAAATTTTTCCATCCTTTTAGGAGTTGTTGTCCAATATGCTACACTTTCTCGAATTTTTTCCACCCATTCTTTCATAATTAAAAATAAAAAAATAAAATATATATATAAAAAAAAAAAAATATATATATATATATATATATATATATATATATATATATATATATATATATATATATATATATTATTACCTAATAAATTATAAATATTTTAGTAATAAATTACGCATATACATATAATATATATACATAAATTATAGATTATTAAAATATATATTATATGTATATGCGTAATTTATTACTAAAATATCTATAATTTATTAGATAATCTAAAATATATTTAATATATATATATATATATATATATTAAATATATTTTAGATTATCTAATAAGTTGTAGATATTTTAGTAATTGTAAGGCCCATTAAAATGAGTTTCTCTTTTCTGCCCTAATGTGTAAGGGTTGACCTTAATCTTTTGAGCCTAAGGGCCGGCGCATAGGGTGCAAAAGCCCTAAAGCTGCTAGGGTTCCCTTTGTCAGCCTCACTTTTTGCAAATTCGTACCTAAACACTGTCCCTCCTGTTTCAGAGCTCTGCTAGGGTTAGTCGTCACCCCTCCGAGCGAACTCCAACTTCTCCACTCCATGTAAGTTATTTCCGAGCTCGTTGTATTTTCTACTAACTCTTCTGTGGCATTTCCGTGAGACTCTTTTTGATGACCCCCTTCTGCTATATTTTCTTTGGGTTCCTTATAGCCGTTGTTCTCCTTCCTTGAGCTGTTGTGCTCTTACCTTCGGTGTCGAGGGCGTGTAGGGTTGTCTTGCTAGCTTATCTCCAGGTAAGGGAAGCTAGAACCCTTTTGTCTGGTGAAATGATGGTGATTTTGATGGTGTTCTGTGATTTTTCGTGCTTATATGTGGTTGCGATTATATGGCATGATTTGTGTTGTTGTTTGGGCATGAACTGTATTGATAGCAGTGAGGAACAGTGGCGGAGTCTATTAAACTCGCCTAAGCGAGCCTGCCTCGCCCAGGCGGGATTAACAGGGACTCGCCTGTGTATTTTTCCACGAAGGGTCGCCCAGGCGACCCACTGCACTTTTGGGCGAGCGAACGTCTCGCTTAGGCGAGGAGGGTCTCGCCTGAGCGAGAACGCGCGCAGGGTTCTAATTCTGGAGGTCGAGCTCTCGCCTAGGCGAAGGGAGCTCGCTTGAGCGAGGGTCTTCCTCGCCTGGGCGAGACCCTTCTGCCTGAGCGAGATGCTGGGCGAGAATGTGGTTGGAATTGATATTTTCTTTGATTTCAAAAGTGGACAGCATGCTTGTATGAGTATTCTTTTAAGTTTATGAACTGGATGGCCTTTGTGAATGAGGTGGTGTATGAGTTATGATTTGTGGGCTTTAACATGATGTGAGCATGATGATTGTATGAAATGATTCATGAAATTGAAATGATGAGTTTGGTATGAGTTCAACATGAGATATGAAAGGGTGGGTATCAATGTGACATGGTAATGGTATGAGACAGAGCTCCATATTCTGGGCTCGAGAATAACGAGTTGGCAAGGTTTGGTCGGGAACATGAAAGATGTGGACAATGAGAAATTGTATGAGATGTATATGTATATGTATATTGCGTGTATGCATGCCGAATCTGTTTGATAAATTAAGAACGCTTGGTCAGTGTCAGTGCGTAAGTCCTTGGGGTCTCTAGGTGAGACCTCCGAGGTCGCGCTTCAGTGGTCGGGACGTAATTCCATGGCCCCTGTTAGTGGGTGTCCATGGTGGTGCCCCATCTGTATAACTAGGTAAGGATTCAAGGTAAGGACTGCATCCTGACGCTCTAAGGGGCCAGTTAGTCTCACTTAGAGCAGATTGACTCCTGTGGTGAGAGTAGCAGGAGGCCTGAAATTCATTAAGGGCTAACCTTGTGGTGAGGGAGATTTGATTCATCGTAACACTTGTAACACATAGCTCGGAGATTAGCAGGTCAGGGTCGAGCAGGGGTATCCACCACAAGTGCAAGCATCCGCTGAATCCGACTAAGTTATACTTATCCGGATGTGTCGAGTCGAGTCGTAGTGTATTGAATGAAGAGTCATGACATGCTTGGTTGTGATATGGATATGGGATGATGATACTGTATTTGACTGTATGATGAAAATGTGTTGGCTCTAGCTTACCCTGTTTATTGTATGATTGTCTTGTATGTGGTACTTCTTTCTTGCGATGGTCATCAATTCGATTGATGGGAGCAGATAGGCGAGGTTCTCGTGGCCAACAAGGGAATGGTGATTCCGCTGCTTAGCCATCTGGGCTGGAGTTTTCTTCATGTTTTCTTTAGGGTTATGGCCCTTGTATCTCTTTATGCATTTCTACTCTACGCTCTTGGTGAAACTTGTATTCAGTTTTCCTTGGCATCGTGGTATGCCCTAGTGTTGTAGGGGTTGTGTTTAAAACCCCAGGACTACGCTACTTTGATCATCTCTGTGTGACGTTCCCTTTAATTTTACGCATTAAATTAAATGGGGCGTTACAGTAATTAAATAAATATTTTAGTAATTAAAACGAGGATGGGTATTTGGGCGGGGATATGTATATTCTCATCCTCATCCCCAATTGAAAACTTCGGGTATTATTCATACCCATACTCATACCTAGTCAATGCAGGAATTTTCCGTCAAAACGGGAACAAGTTCAGGTGATACCCACAGGTACAAATTTATTTGCCATCTCTAGTAGAGATGAGTCTGCCCAAGTTGACGACCATAACTTCTAGCCTGGATCGACGGTTAAGACGAGTCGACCCGTTGCCAGAGTTGAGTCGGGTCGGGCCAACACGAGTTTGACCGACAGCCTGGACAAGTCGATCCAAGTCGACAACTAAGAGGGGTCGAGGCTGTAACATCCCAAGGGAATATTACTTAAAAAAAATAAATAATAAAAGAAATAATTATATTAATAGTCGTCTCGATAAAAATCTCAACGCGGGAAAATTTAAATTCATGAAAGCATGCGCCAAAACTTATAACATAATTAGTCAAATGTTTCAAGTTCCCATTATTCGTGTTTATAGTAAAAACGTAAAATAATACATGTAAGAGAAAATCCTAGCTCTAATCCCATGCTAGCCCTCACTCCGCCATCTGAACATCCTCAGCACCACCTGTATCAACATCTGCTCCCGTGTAACGAATTACACGATCATCGTCATACACAAACAGAAAGGGTGAGCTGAGAAAATAAAATAACAAGCATATACAACACAAGATAAATCATATACCCATCTTATTCATTATATATAATTCTTGGCAAAGACCTTAACCCCAAGACTTATCAGTCTTCAAATCATACAATTTGTTAGCCTTGGACTCGGGAACACGATGCTCACACGAACCTACCCGCTCGTGGTCCTGCCTCTACGAACCTCCCCGCTCGTAGTCCTGCTCTACGGACCTACCCGCCCGTAGTCCAACACATGTGATCCACCAGCCCCGTACCTCCCCGCACGTGGCATCTCTCAACGTGAGCACGAAACATACGAACCTACCTCGCTCGTATCCCCACGTGAGAGTAACTGGATATGAACCTCCCCGCTCATATCATCACTTGTCCTCCACCATCCATGAACCTACCCGCTCATGGCACAGCATCTCCCGATCCAAGCGAAGCAACATCGTTAATTAAAAGCAACACACCAAGAAAGCAAGAACAACAACATTTCTGCCTGGCTCGACCCACACGCCGCCAGGCTAAACTGTTCCAGACCGCCTGGCGGTAACCACCGACCGCCCGGCGCCAGCGTCATTCTAGAGTCATTGTTTTCTCGTCACCGCCTGGCGGAGCACATCGTGCCGCCAGGCGCTCCTCGGTGCAGTGTTCTCTCACGCTAAGTCTATTGCTTGGCAGTTATCAGTGGACCGCCAAGCGCCATACCAGAAGCACTCTGCAGCTGGTTTTGGCACTCGATTTGGTTGGTTCTACAATTCAAATTCCTCTAAGGCCAATTCCCCTTTGGGTCTCAGTACTCAATCCTAATCTATTGCCAACCCCAATACATTTTGGTGTCGCTATAGCCCATCTTTATCATTCGCACATTTCAACTAGAGATTCCTTTATACATAAGTCATGACGTCAAGTCTCAATTCACCAATGACAGACCCCATTTTCATACCTCCCCATTTTCACAATTTCACTCGTTCATAAACCCCATATGCTAACTCAACAGTACATGTATTCATCCATCCTTCACCCTATCTTCCCACTCCTCTTAACCATCTCACTAGAATTCTTAGTTCCAACTTATCTACCATTCTTCACAGCTAACTCCTCCTCACTATCATTAACCCACAATATCCACTAACACTTTAGCGTCAGGTTCAGTTTCTATTCAACAACAAAACGTTCCAGTGGTGTTCTTCTTACTCATTACCTTACACCCAAACAATATCCATCTCCTATCTCTTGACCTTGCCTCCTCGCAAGCTATCTCTCCTTCCCAACTTCTCACCCATAAGTTTCTCCCTTCCACTACACCAACCTTTTCGCTCATCAAGGTTCTCTCTCTCTCATAGAAATTCCCAATATAGCACCCAACCAGAACTGCCACACCCCATCGCCTGGCGGACAACACGGAACCGCCAGGCGGCATACCAGCACCAGGCCTCCAGCATGCGTTTCTGCACTCTCCACGAACCTATCTCACTCTTCTTCTTCCCCGATAATCACCATACTTACATTTACGTCCTTTTCAACACCCAATCTTAACGAAATTATATTCTTCGCATTCCTAAATTCCAGTTACTCCCTAATCAATCCCAACAATCCCATATACGAAATTCCAATATGATCACAAACATCCCAAGCAAGAAATCCAGGGCAATCATCCATCATACAATTATATAAAAATCATTTGCGACTCCGCAGTTTGTTATATTCACCCAAATTAGCATAAAAACCATCAACCAGAACGCAACCAAGGTTGCGCCACCGGGCAGGAACTCATCGCTGCCAGGCGACTCAAACCAAAACAAGAACATTCGCCCACCTCTGATGAGCCGCCTAGCGGTAGGGATTAAACCGCCAGGCGGTTTCTGGGAAAAAAACCCAGAAACCCAATCGAATAGTGTAGAAAACAGGTGGAAGCATGCAATTTCAATCAGTTATGACACAGTACAACGTACATGTATCAAAATATCAACAAAACAACTCCCCTTACTTGGATTCCTTGCCAAATTCGAATCTGTATGCCTATCCCCTCACAAAACCTTCTTAGCCTTTGTTTCCAGTCCAATCCTTGGTGATTTCAGCCCCACCACTTCTCTCAATCAGCCCCAAAACTCTGAAAAACCCTTGCTTATGGTGAGTACGAATTTACAGTGCACTCTTTCTCTTCTTATGACCTTCTCTCTCACAATCACTCTCACTTATTACCCTTTTAGTGCCTTACACGAATTTTAATTAAGAATTACACCAATGCTAGTCCAATGTTCAATTAACCCTCTGTTTTCCAGCCCTTAGGTTACCTCTCCTTTGGCTGCTAAGTTTCTAGCCCTTTCACATTCATGCAAAAGGAAATTTTGGCAAAAAGAAATTATTTAGTTCTCATCAAGGTTTGAACCCACACTCATGCACACATACCTAACCAAGGCCAAACCATTCAACCAATCCATATTTCATGATAACTCCTACAATTCTAGGAATTTATCATCACACCACACATCCAATATATAATTACATAAAAATACATAATTTAAATAACATCCACGTGACACACATAGGACTCGAACCCAAGTCCTCACACACAATAAAGTACTCTCAACCACTTGAGCTAGTACTTTTCCACATCATAGCTCCTCATATTTATTACTTAAATATTCTCATTACCCGTCCTATTTAAATAATTAATTAAATAACTATTTAATTTTTCCCGGATCTTACAGAGCCGACAGTCCATACAGGTCAACTTGGTCTGATAATCGAGACGTGTCGAGTTGGGCTGATGACCGACAAGAGTTAAGCCATGCATACGGCCGAGTCGGACCGATACAACATCCGAGACAACTTGACATCCTAGACACGTTGGTTAGGGCCCACGACTAAGATGAGCTAGCCCAAGCCATCGGTCGAGACAGGTTGGTTCGAGTTGATAATTGAGACGAATAAGTTCAGATCGATGACCAAGAAGAATCGAGTAGGACTGTCAACCGAGACTTCGATCGATGACCAAAAGTGCTACATATATGAGTACATACACAAAAGGAGGGTGAATTAAGAAATCAATATTAGGGAACCTATTTACACAACTTCGCAAACAGAGAATTAAGAAAAAAAAATAATGCATTGCAATTGTAAACTCATGTTGATGGACCACACATACTACATAAAAGTCACAATGCTTAATGAGGCATTTATTCAAACACTACATAAACATTAACACAATTGATAAAAAAAGCATTGAAGTAGTACATAACTTACCTGTAGAGCATATAACAAATGGAAGTCATAGTGGAGAGCTCAAACAATGAAAGTTTAGAGGTATACTATTGAGAACATTATAGAATTTTTAATGAGCGCTTATGCTGTTTTTTTTATTATGCTTGGAAGTTGTATGTCGAGAAACCAACTTTTGGCCTCAGTTTATAAGAAAACTGAAACCAAAAGCATCATCTAAATTTAAATAAGATATTAAATTAGTTGATATATGGTCTCGGTTCCACCCTTAATTGAAGTCAAATCGCCACACATATGGTCTCGGTTGTTTGTTGAACCGAAGTAGAATATGAAGTTTCTGGCTTCGGTTCACAACCGAAGACAAAAGCTAACCCTTTTTTTTTATCTCGCATTAATATGTCTCGGTTCTGGAACCATGGCAAAATGACAAAAATAATTGTGGCCAAAACCTTTTCATGCATTGGTGTATTTAGTTTATCGTTGAATAATTTGCACCACGTTCACGCATGTAACTTAATATTAAAACTAATAACTTTCAAAGATAAACATAAATATGTTAAGACTATTAGAACCACTTACAATGTGTTTCAACAATTTTAAAGATAATTGAAAATTATAGTTGAAATAAAATCTAAATTTAATAAAATTAAAAAAATTGAAAGAAAATTTGTTCAATTTTGAAAGGTTAAATAAATAAGGAGACGATTCAAATATAATATTAAGTGTTAGTATTCACATTAAAACTTCAAAGAAAAAGGAATCATAGAGAAAAGTGTATCAAAAGTAAATGAAACTTAAAAGCTTCCAAGAAAAGTAAGTAAAAAAATATCGTAATTAAAATATAAATATTGCTATCAGTCCTCAATTTTTTTTTTATCAAAATTCATTAACATATATACAAAAGGTCACTATAGTGATTAACTTTCAAATTCTGAGTCATTTTTTTATCTTGGAATTGTTCTTTGATGTGTGACACTTTATAGATTTTGACAGCTGACACATTTCAAACGACGTTAATGTGAATTTAACGGAATGGGCTAAATCAACTATATTTAAAAAACATTGAAACATAGTTGAATTAAAAGAAAATATAGAGACCAAAGTGAATCATAGACCTAAATATAGTAACCAAATTATAAATTAAGCCTAAATTAAACATACAATCAATTCCATATTTCAATTCAAAATGGCATTCTTACTCTAAAACACAACCTTATCTCATACAAACTACAATATAAGAATTCAATTTAATTTCAAAGTCAAATAACATATAATAAACCAAATCATATTCTAAATTCATCCTCAAAAGATCTCTAAGGATAGTTTTTTTTGCTTATAATTTCTTACTCTCAAGTAATTTTCGACTCAAGCAAGATAATTATTGAAAATCTAGAGACCTAAAGCAAATTATCTAAACATAACAAAAACTAAATAAAAGCGTAAGGTAGTTGATATTTCAAAGTATGTAATGATGACTAATATGAGTTTTACAACAAGTTTAACCAAGTTGAGAGAATCACTTTGTTCAACTAACTCCATCAAAATTTATGACAAATTTAAAATGAAATAAAGAAAAATCAATAGTTTTCCTAGCAAATAGGCATTTACTCTATTTGAAAAATAGATCGGGTGAAAAACACTACTAGAAAAATGGGAAATAGTGACTGATTTTAATGATTGTGACTATTAGTGACTGGATCAATAACCAAATATTCTTTTCTTAAATGAGTGACTGATGTAATGATTGGTTTTTCAGTCATAAAATAACAGTCATGAAATCGATTACAATTTTATTTATTTTGTATGTTATTTTTTTTTAACTTACCAAAAATTACCCTACCAAATTTCACGCTATTTCCCTCTCAAGTATTCACTTTCATGAAATATTTAGGAAAGATATTAATAGAGACTTGATTCACAACTTTAATTTTGAAACCACCAAAGTCGCTCTCGCCCTTCACCAACAACTAAACTTGCCACAAACCATCTAGTACAAGGTCATCTAGCACTAGGCCACTACTTCACGAACCAATTTCAACTACTTCACGAACCATTCCCTACGAACCACAACCAAGCTCATTCACAACCATCTTGAGGTCAACCCCTTCACAAACGAGCTTGACGAACCAAAACTAGGACTCTTCACCAACCATACTTGTCTCCTTCATGAACCAGACCAAGCAGAAAGCCTAATCTTGAGGAAGCATAAACCCTTAAAAAAATTATTTGTTAAAGTAAGTGCTCGAAATGTTTATTGTAATGTCTATTTGTCTTATTTATCTGGGGTTTTATGATGGATTTTAGGTTTTACATTTTGGGTATTCTTGGATGCGTTTTGTTCATATTTGATTTTTTGGGTTTTCTTGAAATGGTGTGTGAGGTGTGTTAGCTTGTTGTGTTTTCTAGATTCATTTTCCTTGCAAGTCCAAGTCTTCCTTGCAAATAGTTGATTTAAAGTTTTGCACGAGCTATTACTTTGACGAGATGAAAATGTGTTAGATTGTTGTGTTTTCTAGATTCATTTTCCTTGCAAGTCCAAGTCTTCCTTGCAAATAGTTGATTTAAAGTTTTGTACGAACTATTACTTTGACGAGATGAAAATGGGTATGAATAGTTTGGGCGAAGGAGATTAATTAAAATATGATGGTGATGATCGGTTTCATAGACAACATTTGGGTTTGATTAAGTAGGTGGAATATGTATTGATGTGTTGGTGCAGGTAGAATTTGTATTTTTAAACATTAAATAGTGTTATTTTTTATTCTACATTTGAACAAGAGAAGAATGTGTAAAAAAGAGTAAAGTGATGTAGCAAATGTGTTGGGTAAAAACAACTTTTTCACCCTTTAAGTTGGGCGTTTCCATATATTTTTTATTTATTTTCAATGAACAAAATCAAATAAATAATTAATTACATAAAAATAAAAAAGGGTAATATGTTTTTAGTTCCTAAAATTTGACACAAAATTGGAATTTGTCTTTGTTTGAAACTTTGATACATTCTAGTTTTCAAACTTTAAAAATGAATATAGTCCTATTAACTCAATTACCTTAAATTTTTTTGACGTGTTAATCGCGTCTCTTAGCTGACATTGATTTTTAGTTTCTAAACTTTGATATGAACGTCCATGAAACTTTGATACATTTTAGTCTTCAAATTTAAAAAATGGATGGATATAGTCAATTTAACTTAATTACGTTAATTTTTGTATGTATCAAACACATTTTTCAGCTGACATTGAAATGAGAACATATCAAACAATTAAAAGGATCACATCCATTTATTTTTTAAGTTTGAAGACCAAAATATATTAAAATTTAGAACAGTGACAACTACTAATTTCGCATTAAAGTAGAGACTAAAAATATATTTAACCCAAATAAAAAATAAACATTCTATAAATGAATTTTTTTAAAATAAGAATTTAAATAAACATATTCCAATTTGTGAGATATTCAAAATTTAATTCTTATTTTAACAAACTTTGAACAAATCTTACCCACTTAATAATTTAGAATTACATTGTTTGATTTTCAATTAAATCATTTTCTCGTAATTTAAAATACAGTCTTTTTTTCATTGTAATGTTTTTAATATTGTAAAAGTAGAAAAAGAAAACAAATTTTTATCATTTTCCCCATTGAAAACATTATCCATGAAATAAGATAACGTAAACATTTATATTTTTTCAATTAAATATCGGAATAAACCACCTTTAGCAATGCCATATTCTTCTGCAACCAACCAAAATTCAAATAAATTCTTAATGATGCAATCACATTATACCATTAAAATATTGAAATAAACCACCATCAATGATGCCATATTCTTTAATATAAAACAAACAATGTTTAATATGATAAAGATCAAGAGATTAAAAATCAATTTTCGAATTAATAAAATTAATAAATTTAGAAAAAGATAAAATTCAAATAATCACACACACAAAGAAAATTAACAAAAAAATATATAAATATTTATATAAACGTGATCGGTGCAATATATTTTTTTATGCAGGTAAGTATTTATTTTAAACTAAGTGTGAGCGTCAAATTTTTTATTTTTAAAAAAGTTGAAAATAAAAAAAAATGGAATAATATGTATAAGCTACTTTTATTCATGAAAAATATTTTATACATATAAGTGTTATTCAAACTCTAAATCAATTTTCAAAATTGAATTAAATAAAAAAATTATACAAATTTATTCAAATTATAATTTATTAGACATTGGAGGTTGATTTTATGAGAAATATTATATAAGGCGATCACTAGTTATGAGTATTGAACATTTGCGTAACCATTAACACATCGTTGACAAGTGTAGAGAGAGGTGGGACTTCAACAGAAAGCAAAGTAAAATTCAAAACTCTTATTTCTACCAACAATCTTGAAAAACCTTAGCCAAATTTGAACATCGAAAGAAAGAAAGAGAGAGGTGGAGGAAAAAATGTACGTGGATCACGCCTTCTCCATTTCTGATGGAAACAGCGTTCACGGAGAGCAACGCCACCGAGCAACCGATAAAAGATATCGCTCTCGCCGTTTCTCTTATCGGCTTTGGATTCGTCGGCATCATCATCGCCTCTCATGTCCTACAATCGTTTTTTTCTCTAACAAGTGACTACTATATCTATTTATATTGCTTTCGCATTTGAATTAGTACTGTTGATAAGTTGAAGAAGCTCAATGAGCGGGTTCAGGATTCCAAATGCTAAGTGAAAGAGGTCCTAGTAGTAAAAAGTTAGGGACCGATAAACATGTGTTCGTCAGTGTACTGTGTTAACTACATGTATCAAGAAAGCATGAACAAGGCAAAACTTGCTTATTGGAAAACCATATCTAATTTGCATTCTCAAATGCTGCACATATGCTAAGATACACAAAGTTCACATTATTCAGCTCCTGATTAAAACAAATAAGCAAACTACATGAGCTATGCTAAGAGCTTTGGACTTTTTCAAAACCTACAAATTATACATCCAAACCTGATTTTTAAGTGATATCTGCCCGATCAAGCATATCCACATGGGTCATCCTCCTGGGAAACCTTGGTGGAAGTTTCAAAACCATGGAATCTTCTATCTCAATGTGTAGATGAGTCGCCACAATCACAATTCCTCCATGTTTCCTGTGTTCTGCGATGATATACTCAAGTAACTTTACTCCTTCGTCGTCTAATGCAACTGAAGGCTCATCCAGCAACCATATGGGGCGATCAATTGCGAGCAACCTGGCAAGTTGTAGTCTTTTACGCTGACCCATAGAAAGCATCCTTGGTTTTTCATTAGCTAATCTTCCTAGTCCCATCAACTCCACAGCAGCCATAGCCTTCCCTTCCTTGTTCTCAAGAACTTCAAACCACTGTACATTGTTAAGAACTGTGAACTTATCATTAATGGCGTCCTTGAGAGAGAGCCAGTTTAGTTGAAGCTTATACTGATGGAATATTGCAGATTGTTGTATGTCATGGCCATTCCAAAGGATTTGGCCAGCAGAAGGACGAGAAAACCCAGCTAACATACGCAGGAAAGTTGTCTTCCCCGACCCATTTGCGCCTGTTAGCACAAGCGCCCCTCCATCATGAAGAGACACATTCACATGACGCAGAACTTGTTGTGCATTTCTCATACATGACACATTATGGAGGAGGAGACGAGGAAATGGGGCCCTTCGGTGCATCACGTTTAACAATTGAAAAATAAAAAATAAAAAAAAAAACTCCCAAATGCGTGCAAACAGCAATTCCAAAATAATGCTTTCTGATCCTTTGATTTATATTGATGATACAGTTAGCAGAACTCACGGCGTTTCCTGCACAAGCCTGCGGCAAAATTGGAGAGAAAAGGACAATTTCTCTGCTGAAGAGTAACTCAAACTTAACTACACACGATGCAAAAGCACCTCTTAAAAATACTATAAGAATTGCATTTTCTTCACTTCCAAATATAGATGAACCTTGAGGATTGGACTAACATGAAATTGGATTATAATATAAGTAAGCACTATAATCTACGGCAAATCTTATAAGCAGCAAGTTGCAATGCAATAACAGTATGAGTCTATGATAATATGCGAGAGTTCATGATCAAAAGCTGACATAGATTGGTCACCAAACAAAATCAGAATGAAATCAAAAATTTCAGCACCAACCTATTGCCAAAATTCAGAATCAAATCAGTAATAAATATATCGAATCAGATTCAGCTCAAATTTAAGGATCGGATTCGAAGTGTCAAACATTAAAAATCAACCCAAAAAAACAAAACACTAAGTCACTGATTTGATGTGAGAAAAGAGAACGGAGGGCCAACCTGGACGACGACCACTGATTTCACGGCTTTGGCAGCTTCGCAGTTATGTTGCTCCGACACGCCACAAACATGGCGCCTCCGTGCCGGAGTCCCGTGGCCGACACGGACACGCGTAGAAAGCGTGCACGACGCGGTGTCGGATACAATTATTTAGGCCTGACACGGCCTTGTTTCTGGACGCGCAGAGATGACACGGTCTGCATGGAAAAAGCGCTAGAGAAAGGTGGAGTTCACGCCGCAGACACGGTGGCCTTGCAGTTGCAGAGGGAAGGGGGCGTGAAGGAAAAGAAGAATCTGAAACGCAAACCTAACCATTTTTTTTCTCATTAATTTAATACTTTTGTTATATTATTATGGTTAAATTACTCGAATCATATTGATTTTGGTACGAAAATCTATTTGATATCCGCATTTTAAAAAATGTCAGATGCTTATTAATTTTTGAAAAATATTTCAATTAGTTAATTAGGTCTTTCTAGGAAAAAGGATTATTAACATTTTTAATTATGTATAACGTGTTAATGTTTGATTTTTTTTTATTTTTCTATTTGATTTGATTTTTTAATTTTTTATTAGCATGTGTCAAGTTTGGTATGATATATGTTAACTTCTGTTTTTCTTAAATTCTTTTTAAAACTTTTTTTAATTTTTAATTTCTTTTCAAAATTTTTGTTGTTGTTATAAGGTGTGATACTTTTAATTTAGTTTTCATATATATATTTTTATTTAATTTAGTTTTTGTCTTTGTTTAATTTTGTTTCAATTTTTTTTAATAATTAAAATATAATTTTTAATTTATTTTTCTGTAAAATTAAAAATAATTAAATATAAATTTTTTACAAAATTAAATATTTTAATATTTATATTAAAATTTGATGATAAAAATTTAAAATAAAAAAATTAAATTGAACCAAACTTAAAAAATTTAAAGACTAAATCGATAATTATAGCTTTTATTTAAAATTCATTTTAGATAAAAAAAAAATTAAAGACACAACGTATATATTTTCTTTCACAATAAATAATAACAATAACAATGATAAATAAATACATCTACTCTTACAATATATAACTAGTAGTTTTTGCAGAATGACTAAAATACCTCGTCCCTAGCCCTACACCACATGGCACTGGCAGGGTAGAATTGGAAAACACGGAACAACCTTTGCTGCAGTTCCCTATATAAATATTAGCCACTGCAGATGTTCAACCAGATTAGGGTTTCTGTTGCCGTCACACTCGCTTTCTGAATGAGATGTATCTGCTTTGATGCTTCAACAAAACCCTAATCTCGTAGCTATTCCATTTCTTTCTTCCTGCACCTCCATAATTTCTTAATAATAATAATAATGGTTAAATATGTTTTGGTCCTGTGTGGCTGTTTTTCTCTCTTTCTCTCTCTCAATCGACAATGGCAAGGAACTTGTTCTTTTTATCTTTTTCTTTTCTATCTATGGCAGTTCTCTTCTGTTCCTCTAACCAAAAGAGGCTGTGAAGATTGTTTGCGAGTGTGGACCCGATGCATCGGTCGCCGTCAAACATCGCTCGCCGGTGGCGAGGCAACGTTATCGCTTGTGTGATCTTGTTGCAGCCATCGGTGGTGGAGTTGTTTTTCGACTTCCGATCTGTCTTTGTGATAGATCTGAGCCTCCCTAGTTCGCACCGGAATATTCCTTCGGCGGCAATGTCTCAACGTAGTATTTGGCAGAGGTGTATGGAGTGAGAGAAGGGAAAAACGCCTTTCCCGATCTCATCGGTTCTTTCTTTCCTCTCTCATTCCATACATCGTCTGACGAACGTAGCGTTGATCGATTCTGCATGGTTTTTGTTTCCCTTTGTACCCAGCCTGGAAACCCTAATTTATTTTAATTTGGTACTATTTGAATATTACCTGACATTTATTTTAATTTCTGGTATTTCTTGATGCTGTGATGTTCTTAAGCTTATGTAACCTGATGTTTTTAAACTTGTGTCATGCAACCTGACTGACTGCAGGATGGGCTGAAATAAGAAATTTGTACTGTAATTTCATTGTTGAAATCTCAGAGGGTGAATCTGAAGTTGAATCCGTGAAGTTCAAGCATTTACGTTTAAGTGTCTGAATGTCACTCCAGGAAAGGTCAAAGATGAATATTTCAGATTTTGGTTGAATTTCTGTGACTTTGGAAGATCGAGACATAAATTTCTATCAGTTTGTTTGTTTTTTTTAATTAAGAACCCAATATTATAAAGTTTTGGTTCTAATTCTCAAAAATATTCATTTTTATTTTGTTTCTATGTTGTTTCTTTTAAGTAATCACAAAAATATTTGTAATTAGATCAATATATATATCATTCACACTCTAGTAGAAAACAGAGGCTAGTACTTTTAGGTACAATACATTACAAAAACTTCAAATTAATGTCAGCGGATGGATTTGGAATCAAACATCATATATTGAAATGAAAGAGACTGATGCAGAGTAATCTGTATGGATAACAAATAGATTCCTAAAGTTCTTTACTTCAGATTGGTATAACAACCAGATTCTGCTTGTGGTTGTGACAAATATATTCTTAAGTTATTTTTTGCTCTGCTACTAACTGAGTACACCCTTCACTCTATGCATCTGTCCAATTTATCAGAAAAGGTTAAAGTTATTGTCTTCTTGTTAGCATATGAGCTATTTGAAGGAATGACAAGAAAAGGAAGCAGGCTACTAAAACTGAGTGCGAAACACGATTACAATGAAACAGGGAAATGAAATCAGAGGGTTACATTCTTTCATGGCAACTAAATGAGTGCCAAATTCATCTAGCTACGAACAAAACTATCACATTGTTACATAACACTTTCAAAGGAAGACTCCATTTTAATCAACTTAAAATAGACCGTAAACTATCACTCTAATGGACAACATGAAATATCTAAAAATCAAGACTCAGATCACTACTTTTAAACTGCAATCAGCTGCTGCAGTTGTAGCCGCAAAACAAACCTGTAAAATTTTAGTGACAAACTCCAGCCTCGATGGCAACAATAATTTAGAACATGCACACTACTAACATAAGGATTACAAAGCTTCATAATGGTTTGGAGATAGGCGAGGCTTAACCAAAACCTCAAGTGGAGTAGCTCTGGTGTTGGTAAATCCAAAGAACTCGGTCATATCAATAGGTTCAGTCGAAGGATTTGAGATGTCAAAGGAATGCAACAAATTAGCCAAAGTGAAATGTATGACATTTAAGCCAAGGGACATTCCAGCACAAATTCTTCTCCCACTTCCAAAGGGTAACAACTCAAAATGTCGACCTCTGAGATCCACATGTTCGTGAGTGCTCAGGAACCTTTCTGGTTTGAATTCTAATGGATCTGACCAAACACTGGGATCTCTGTGGATCTTCCACAGGTTATGCATTAGTCGAGTTCCCTTTTTGATGTGGTAGCCACCTAAGGTGCAATTTTGTGTGAATTCACGAGGTGATGAAAGAGGTGCTGGTGGATACAATCTTAATGTCTCCTTAACTATGGCTTGAAGATAAACAAGTTTGCTTATGTCTGACTCTTTTATCCATCCATCTTTGCCAATATGCATGTCAATTTCTTCTTTAGCCTTTTCCATTGCAAGAGGATTTCGTAAGAGCAGACTAAGTGCCCATGTGAGAGTAACAGCAGTTGAATCAGTCCCACCCAAAATCAATTCCTGCAAACATGTTCAAGCTTCATCAACAAATAAACTGGAAATACTACGTATACTCAATCTATAGAATTTTCTTCTATGTCAATGTTCACAGCATTTTAATAAATGGTTCATTATACTACTTACCAGGGTAGTGGCTTTGCAAATGGTATCAGCATCAAACCCATCAATGGGAGCCCCATTAAGTGCTGAAATCATTACATCCATGAAGTCTTGATCACCTTTGACCTTTCCATCCAAACCCTTCTTCTCACGGTGCTCCTCCAACCACTCACTCAACAGCTTGTCCATTTCCTCAGCCGTTGCTTTCATGGCCTTCTCATAGCCCCCAAAATCCAACCACCTCAAGCAAGGAACCCCATCAGCCACAGTGAAAGTTCCCATCAATTTCATGAACTCATCTAAATTCTTCATAAACCTCTCTGCCTTCTCCTTGCCCTCCACATGCACCACACCAAAGTACCTCTTCCCCACCACCATCCTCACTATTATATTGAAAGTCAAATGTTCAAGCCACTCTTTCATGTCCACCAAAGTAGCACAACTGTAACTAGATTCATTCTGTTTCTTGTTGTCTACACATAAATTGCAGAGCTCTTTGAATGAGGTTTGAACCTCGGAGACACGAATGTGGCTGAGTTGCTCTATTCTGCGGTTGGAGAGAAACTCAAAAGTCACAATCTTTCGGAGCTCTCGCCAATAGGGTCCGTATGGAGACAACCCTACGAAGGCTTGGTTGTAGGACATGACTTCCACGGCGACGAGTTTAGGGCGTGATGAAACTGCAAGGTCGTTTGTGGTGAAGAGTTCCTTTGACATTTCCCAGTTGCTGAGCACCAAAGCCTCTTTCACACCGAGCTTGATGGTGAACAAGGCTCCATATTTGTCCGCCAAAGCACCCAAAGTTTTATGGGGTGTTTGTGAGCCATTCAACAGTGAAAGATGACCGAGTATTGGCCATGCCCCTTTCACTATTGGAGCCCGTTTCTCAGAAGAAATTCTACGATATAGACAGAAAAATAAGAATATTAGAGAAAGAAACGATGCAATAACAGTGGTGGTGTTTAAGGTTAAGCAATTTAGGAGAAAGTCCATTTTTGCTTGTTATGGTGGAAGAATGACTTGAAACTGTTTTTCTCTCTGCTTTTATAAGGAAAGCATGGGTCTCTGGGTTTGTGCATGGCCACATGGTTGGACCAATATGCCGTCGTTTTTTGCTTAGAATAATGAGTTGAAACTTTTGTGGAATAGTCAAAATTTTTGTAATGTTGTGTATGAATTATTTTGGGCAACTTTTTGTTTACTTGATCTGCAAGTATTAGAATATATTAGTGGATAGTTCTGCATAATGGAAACAAAAATAGGAGACAGAACAAGGGTTATAATGAAATGTTCAAAGATTGAATTTTTTTTTTATGAAAAAAATACATTTCTTTAAAGAATTTTAAAAAAGTTTTCATATTACTGTAATATTATTTTATTTGTGTTCTTTAAAAAACCTAAAATTCGGTATTTCTATTCTTATAACATTTATTTTTACTGTACATAAAACTTATTTTTGGAATCTCCGAAAGTTTTATATTGACCAAACCCCACTTGTTTACTTTAAGGTGGCTAAAGCGAATAATTGAATAACCTTGGTGACCAAGGATAATTGACCAGGAAGGATAAGATTGTATAGTAGTGACATTGACTCATGTGACCAAAAACAGACCAACGCATACATGCATCTTTCACATTGATTATAACGATTATAATCAAATAGAAAGAAAGAAAGAAAAGAAAAAGGAAAGAGTAGGAAAATTGTTATAATTCGTTAAGTGGAAATTGCTTTCTGCATCTTTCACATAATTCATTTGTCTAATTTTTTTATTATACTATAGATGAAAATGAAATTTTCTATATTTTGTGAAAAATACAATTTGAAATATATTAAGAATTTTTTTAATTGCATATTTTAGAAACATTATGAAAAAACATACATTTTAAAATGGGAATTATGTAACATACCATTAATATTCAACTATTTTGAATTTATCAACACTTTCTATTAAATTTCTTATTACAAAATAATGTGTCTGAACAACTTTATCCAAAAAGCTTTTACCACATTACATTGACCGACGAACTTGATGGAAAAATAGGAAATAAAAATATAACGTGGTAATGAGAGAACATAAATTATATTCGTTCAACCTAAACTCTACTAAATTTCATTAAAAAAAATAATCGTAAAATAGTTCAAGATATGATATTGATGTAATTAAATTGTGCCCACAAATTAACAAAGGAAATAATGTTGCAAGTTAATTATACTAATAAGTTAATTTGATTTTCTTTTATATTATCTAGTACTGAATTGTAATTGGGAAATATGTAGAAAAAATAATGAAATAGTCAAAATTGGCAAGCATCACCGGTTTTGGACAAGCATAAATTAAAATGAAAATATGATTCATACAAGTTAGCATAAATATGTTCAACTCTCTACGTTAACATTTGAAACTTATATCGATGGATTTGAAAGAAAAAATAGAAAATGAAACATTTCTAAAATTTCTCATATTACAAAAGTTTTCATATTACATAAAAGTTTTTATATTACATAAAAGTTTTCTTGTTAAAAAAAATCGTAAGAAAAGACTTCTTTTTATTATTTTTTTAAGTATTTTAATTGACATGTAATTTTGATAATTATTTTTTATAAAATTATAAAGTTTGCAAATATTTTTTATAAACTTTGTTACGAAAAGTATTTTATATAAAATATTTTGTAAAATAATTGACAGCAATTTTTTTACAAATTTTATTTTATAAAAATTTTTATAAGTATTCTTTTAGAAAAAATTAAAAAAGAATAACTGAAAATAAGAGTTTTTTAATGGCGAAAAAAGAAAGATTATGAATTTAATTCTTATCACTGAGAAAATACGATAAAAAATAAGACAAAAATATCTAATCAATACAAAACCATATACACAACAGAAAATCTCTATTCTTCACTCACTTCCGCTGATATAGAAATTCCAATGGCAATCTTTAACAGTGTGTTACATTACAAATTTAAGATTACAAATTGCAGTTTCAACTGATTTATTGGAACAGATGACACAACTTCTACCACATCACATGGATTCATAATACTCTGAAGACAAACGTGGTTTAACAAGAATCTCAAGAGGAGTAGCTTTCTCGTTGGTCATTCCAAGGGCTTCACTCATATCAATACCTTCATTGGGTTTATTAAATATTTCAAAAGAGTGTAAAAAATTAGCCAGAGTTAGATGAATCATGTTAAGGCCAAAGGATATTCCTGGACATATTCTTCTGCCACTTCCAAACGGTAACAACTCAAAATTCTGACCCTTAACATCAACATCTCTGTGAGTAGTGAGAAACCTTTCAGGTTTGAACTTCAACGGATCCAACCAAATAGTAGGGTCAGTTTGGATCTTCCACAGGTTTGTGATTAATCGAGTTCCCTTTTTTATGTGATAGCCACCTAACATGCAATCTTGTGTGAATTCACGAGGTGCTGAAAGAGGACCTGGTGGATACAACCTCAGTGTCTCTTTCACCACTGCTTGAAGGTACACTAACTTGTTCATATCTGACTCATTTATGAATCTCTCTTCTCCAATGTGAGTGTTGATCTCTTCTTTTACCTTTTCTAATATAAGAGGATTTTTCAACAAGAAACATATCACCCATGTAAGAGTAACTGTGCTTGTATCAGTGGCACCCAAGATCAGTGCCTGCAGAAGTTCTCTAGTTAAGAAGAATGTTATGTGGCATATATGTGTGTGTGTTTTTGAGATGCAAGAAGAGGACAAATTTTAGCTATATAAAAAGTGCATGCACAATTGTTATATTCAACACACATACCAAAGTTGTGGCTTTGTTTATAGTAGGAGCATCGAAGCCATCGATGGTGGCACCTTCGAGCACTGAAAGCATCATGTCCATGAAGTCTTGGTCGTCACTTTCAACACCCTTTTCCCTCTTCTTGCTGTGCTCCACCAACCACTCATCTAAGATCACATCCAATTCTTTGGCAGTTTCTTTCATGGCTTTCACTCCCAAATTCATCCATCTCAGAACAGGAACAGCATCAGCCACTGTGCACACTCCCAACATGTGCATGAACTCCCTCAAAGCCTTCACACACTTCTCTGCTTCTTTCTCACTAACCACTGCGCTTTTACCTATTGCCAAAAACAAACCCCTCTTCAACGATATCATATATCTTTAAATTCAAACAAGAAAAATGGTAACAACAATCTTTTTATTATGCCTTGTCTTATAAGCTTTTTTGAGAGACAAGTGCTTCTAATTCTTGTTTTGGGACAGAAAGATTAAACTGAAAACTTGAATTTGTGTGAATTTTACCGAATAATCGCTTCCCAGCCATGGTTTGGAAAACTATATTGAACACCAACTCAGTGAACCACTGCTTCATCTCCACCACCACGCACTCATCACTCCCCTTCTTCTCCGACCAAACATGAAAGAGCTCTTTAACAGAACTTCGAATCTCAGAAACCCTAACGCGGCTTAGAAGCTCCGTTTTGCGGTCGGAGAGGAACACGGTCACAATCTTCCGTATCTCACGCCAGTAAGGACCATAGGGTGCGAACCCGAAACTTGCTTGGTTGTAAGCAACGTGTTCGATGGCCACGAGCTTGGAGCGAGAGGATACGACGACGTCGTTTGTGGTGTAACATTCCTTCGCCATTTTCCAGTTGCTGAGAACCAAAGCGCGTTTGGAACCGAGCTTGATGGTGAAGAGGGGTCCATACTTGTCAGCCATGGCTGCCAACGTCTTGTGGGGTGTTGGTGAGCCCCCGAGAAGCATGAGGTGGCCGAGTATGGGCCATGCACGTGAGGCCATTGGAGGTTCTCGCAGATTATTACGACCAGCTTTGGAGGGACGAAAGAGAAACAGAGAGAAAGCTAAGAGTAATGTTAGAGAAAAGAGTGCAAGTACAGTGGTGTTTAGGGTATTCGCAAGGAACAAATCCATTTTGGTTAGTTGAAGTTTGGTGTGTGAAGAGGTTGCTAGGGAGAGGGAGGAATGTTATATGTGTAGAGTGTGAAATAATGAGAATGTTGTTGCTTTTATTTGTTTAAATATACTAAATTTTCGTATGTTACTTTTTAAGATTCATTATTTTGTTTTTCTTATTTTAAGTTTGAGTGAGGGATGGCAAAAAATCAAATTTCTTGATCGATACACTTTTGTCGTAATCCGATCAATTTAAAATAAATTTTATTAAACTTTCAATCCATTTTATTAAATTTGAATTTTAATGTGATCTATATTTTATAAATTTTTTTATTGAATATTCATTATTTGAATCCAAATTCACAAATATGGAAAATACAAAATATACAATCCAAAGTTTTAGTTGGGTTGGGCTGAAGATCGAGATTGACTAGCATACAGACCGAAGGTCAAGACAAGTCAGTTTGGACACAAGATCGAAATAGGTCAGCACGGAACGAAGGTCGAGTCAAGCCGGACCGGGCTCAAGGTCAAATTCGGTCGAGTTTGTCCCAATCGAATTGGATTGAATCAGCCCGATTGAAATTCAACTGTATTCGATTGAGTCAGTTTCGGTCGAAATTTAGCCAAATTTGGTCAAGTCAGTCCTGACCGAAATTTGATAGAGAAGGCTCTAACCAAATTCGCCGAGGCGGCTCAAGTTGAAATTTGGCAAAATTCGGCCAAGGCGACTTCGACTGAAACTCGATCGAGTCGGCACCAATTGAAACTCAGCCGAATTCAGCTTAGTCCGCTACAATCAAAAGTCGACCGAATTCGTCCAAGTCGACTCCGATCAAAATTCGGCCAAGTCGGCCCTGGCGAAGTCGGTACGTGCAAAAATTTGGTCTAGTCGATCCTTGACGAAATCCAACGGTATTCAATCGAGTCTGCCCCGATTGAAATTCAACTGAATTTGATTAAGTTGGCCCTAACCAAAAATTCGGCTGAATTCAGCCAAGTTGACGTTGATCGAAATTTGGCCTAGTCAGTCTAATCGAAATTGGGTCGAATCGTTCCCTACTATAATTTGGTCAAGTCAACCCGAGCTGAAATTCGACCAATTTTGACAAAGTCGGTCCTGACGGCATTAAAATAATTTAATTTAAATTTCTTTTATATAATATTGATTTTGGATTTTGAACTTGATTCAAATATTTTGGATCTCAATTTTTAAAAAATCTAAACTAGTTCTACAGCAAAAATGAATTTGCATATAAAATTTAATCCAATTATTTAGATTTAAAATGGATTTGGATTGAATCTTTAAAAATTGATAAAAAAATTGATGATCACCCGAGCTTGAGTCAATTTAGTAGTGGATTACCTCTAAAAATATCAAATATAAAAAATAATAATCCATAACACTTGCACTAATACTGTAATAAGAATGTCACTTTTGGTATTTGTTCAGCAAAACTGTGCCACACTCAAGGATAAGACGTCTAGCACAACTGAACAATTCAAAACAGACAAATAGAGAAAGAGAAAGAGTTGTTCTTTGCTTATTTTAAGGTCAGATATACGAAAATAGTTAAGTCGGCTGAGAATAAAATGCATGGAGAGAGACAAAAAAGAAGGACAAGGATGGAACAAAAAATCCAAAAACACAAGTTAAACTGGGAGAATTTACCCATGGGAATGAGGTTTCTAAACAGAGGGTATTTTAGTTTTTGTATCAGGTTTTAAGTTTTAATTTTGTAAATGAAAATTTTGAAAGGAAAATTTTCACTACAAATAACTAATAAAATTTTTCAACAAAATTTAATCATCAACCATCAATACTTATGCTAATATCATTAATTTCCGTGGAAAATCTTCACAAGTCTCATGGAAAATATTCATAAGTCTCAATTAAATTTGAAGCTATTCTGCGACACTTAGTGCATTACATCAAAATACTGACCCTATCCTCGTAAAATAGCTGAACCTTCGATGACTCAATTATGCAGCAAAGATTAATATAGCATTGTCGTGTGTACAGAAGCAAACATTCTGATTTAAACACAAAATGGATATTTCAATAATGGTTTTAATTTCTTTCTATGATTTATTTTATATCATTATATCTTTGTTGATTTCGCTTACTTGTGGAACCCACTCTAAAATATGTTTATTGATATTCTGCTGCAGCATGTAAAGTTAAAAAGCTTCATATATCTTTCTTAACCTAAAGCCTTTTATTTTGACTATATGAAATAAAACGATCACAGACCGTGTAAAGTCCACTTTTCTGCCCTAAAGTTTTAAGGGTTGTCCTTAAGCTATTGGGCTTAAGGGCTGGTTCAAAAGATAAAACCACCCAAGTCTAACCTAATTGACTCATTCCACACTTTCAGATTTCTGCTTTCTTGGTGCTTAGAGCCGCAACCGTCATCTCTGTTAGGGTTCCACAGTACTTTCAGTTTGCGTTCAGCTTGGCCCCATCCTTAGCTCACGTAAGTGCTCTTCAACTCATAGTTTTTCCCTCTCTGGTCTGTTTTCGTGGTTGTTGTCAGGGTTTCGTAATGACCCACTTTTACTCATTGTTTCTAGCTCTGAGTTTGTTCCTAAAAACTGTTTGTGCACCACAGTTTGGGTGTCGAGGTTTCCAGCTAGCATTGTCCAGGTAGGGAAGCTATGGCTTACTCACATATTCCGTTTTTCCATGTTGCTTAGCTGTTATTTCGAGATTTCGTGGTTGGTGAGATGTTATGTTAGCTATGAACGCATGAATCTGTTGTTTTGGACTAGTGTGGGTGACTGTTGCAGAAAAACAGTAGCTAGACCTGATAACCTCGCCCAAGCGAGCCAGTCTCGCCTAGGCGAGATGGACAGGGACTCGCTGGACCCTTTTTACGTGACAGGTCGCTCAGGCGACCCGCTCAATTTTTGAGCGAGCGAACGTCTCGCCCAAGCGAGAGGGGTCTCGCCTAAGCGAGATCCTGTGCGAGCTCCTGCGTCCTTTTTCAAGCCCTCGCCTAGGCGAAGGGGGCTCGCTTGAGCGAGACCCTTCAGCTTGAGCGAGGAGCTGGGCGAGACAGTGTGATTGTGTGGTTGTTTCTGAAATTCTGAAATGGTTTATGCTTGCTTGGATGTTGATTATTGTGTTAAATACATGAGACAAATAAATATGCATGAGTGATGTGATTCATGAATTGTAAATAATGGTTTTGGGCGTGAACCTTCGCATGTGAAATGAATGAGGTGGTTGGTATTAAATTGACACGGCATCAACATGAGATGGAAATTCACTATGTTGGTTGAGAATGATGAGCTGGTATGGATTTACTGGAAAAATGAAAGGGATGGATTATGAGGAACTAGTATGCAATATGCATGTATAATCTGTATGATGAATATTTCTTGATTGGTTGAGTATGTTTAGTCCGTGTCAGTGCATAATTCCTTGGAGTCTCTAGGTGGGACTTTCAGGGTTGCGCTTCAGTGGTCAGGACGTAATTTCATGGCCCTTGTTAGTGGGTGTCTATGGTGGTGCCCCATCTGTATAACTAGGTAAGGTTGCATCCTGACACTCTAAGGAGTCAGTTAGTCTCACCTAGAGCGGACTGACTCTTGTGGTAAGAGTAGCAGGAGACCTGAAATTCATTAAGGGTTAACCTTGTGGTGAGAGAAATTGATTCATTGTAACACTTGTAACACATAACTCGGGGGTGAGTAGAGATGGCAAATAAACCCGTCCCCGTGGGTATTGCCCGAACCCGTCCCCGTTTTGATGGGGAATCCCCGCATTGACTGGGTATGGGTATGGGTATGGGGAATACTCGACTTTTTCAATTGGGTATGGGGATGGGTATGAGGATGTACATATCCCCGCCATATCTCCATCTCCATTTAAATTATTAAAATATTCATAATTAATTAAGTATATATATATATATATATATACTTTCTATTTTTTATTTCTTTTAATTATTTGGTTTGCCATGAAACTCATTCGCATCTCCAATATATTTTTTATCTTATCATAACTTTTATGTAATTATGTTAAAATGATTTATGTTAATTAAAAATTTTTTATGCCTCACATTTGAATATTTCAATTATTTTTT
>Ga0214544_1002318_pt1 | contig 40154 bp, 25 predicted proteins | sample CNSS3metaG_FD_160074 | JGI IMG/M metagenome (GOLD analysis project Ga0214544, IMG submission 160074) | Root nodule microbial communities from cowpea collected in UCLA plant growth center, Los Angeles, California, USA - CNSS3 | ecosystem: Host-associated > Plants > Roots > Nodule | place: USA...
GTGTTTGAAGAATGATAAAAGTTTGGAGAAGTATATGTAGGTGCAGGTGTGGGGTCTCATAGGTCTCCTAAAAATGAGGAATTCAAAGAGATGGTGCATAAACTACTTGTGTCAAAAACTATTTTCATAAACTCATCCCAGAGATTATGACACCACTTTTCTCATTATTATTTAATCACACCATTGCATTCCACATTTATGATGATATGTCTGATATACTGCTACCTTCATCTACACCATTTTCTCTATTTAAAGTTTTAGCATTAGACCTAACACCTTGAAAAAGTTTAATCATTACTTTCATCTTTACATCTATATACTGATTTTAATCTTATTCATCCATTTTTGATCAATTCTTTATAAAATCTAAACCTGAAACACATATATAAACAAGTAAGTAAGTATATGGAGAATTCATGGAAGAAAATCTATATGACAAGTTTTGATGAGAAAAACAAGTGATGGTTATGGCTATTATATGGTGAGTAATAAGCATACTCTAATGATCCTTGCGGCCTAAAGTAAATGTGAAAAGACAGGATGTGAAGAGCAGCACAGACACAGAGACAGATAGGAAAAGTGTGACAGTCATAGAATTGGAACAAAAAACTATGCGCATTTCTGAGAGTAGTCTCTTTCAAGCAGGAAGCACATGCTTTAGGCAACCATGAAGTGTCCATCAAAATCAACATAATTCAGTTCCCACATGATGCGTTAGGTTATATATTTGACTCACTTTTTGTACGCTACTTCATCATCATATCCCACAAAACCATTCACACATACACGTACATTCATTGATGTTTGTGTAAACCAAGGCACACAGGTAAGGAAGTGGGAGAGTGTGCAGTGTTAGTCTTACCATGAAGAGATCAAGCTCAGATTGACTCAACATGTCCAACTTTTGCTTCTCTCTTGCTTTCATCTCATCTATCTTCACCTCTCTCTCCAACTTGGAAATCTCACCGACCTGAAAATATGTTCTAACACCATGCATCTTTAAAGGTTCGTGCTTAAATTTAAAGCATGAAGATCTTTGGTTTTCTGATATCTTTTGTGCACAAGCTGCACCAACGAGTTAATTAGTCTACAGTTTATCAAACCATAAAGTGGTTGATATGAAAGAGCTTGATAAGAAAGAAAAACTTCACTTTCAAGAAAGGTTAGTATTCATTTCAAATTATGTGAACAAGCTCTTGGTTTCCTATGTGAACTACTTCACCCACACACACACAAAAAAAAATGCATAAAACTCACACATAATGTACCCAGTTATCACCCATAAATGTTTAATAAGTCTACTGGGTTTGGATTTGGGGGGTAAACTTAGTTTTTCCTCTTCTATTGGATCTTTAAAGTCACAACTTTTAAGATACAATTTAATTATAAAATTAACCAGTTTGGCCAAACTGGAATTTAACTTCAGCCTGCATATATTGGAAGAAAAGAATTGAATCTGAAAGATAAAATCCTTGGTCTTTTACCATGATTCAAGATTCAACAGGGGGAATTACAATAAGATGAAAGACTCCTTCAAAAGGGCAAGAGAAAACAGTTCCCTCTTTAACACTGATATTCACATTTAGAAAACAAAACATATTACAGTTTGATACAAAACATGGTAAAGAGAATTAATAAGAAGTTGAAAGGAAAAGAACCTTTAAACAGTCGAGGTGAGCTTGAAGCAGCACTCCATAGAGAGGGTGGTTGGAGATTCTTGTCTTGAGGATCTCATTGTTTTGTTCTTCTACTTCTTCCTCGTCATCATGATCTTGTTGTTGTAGTTGTTTGTAGGTGTGAATAGTAGTGTTAGGCCTGTGAGATTCCATGTCTATTTTTGAGCAGGAGAAGTGAACCTTTGATATGCCAGATATTGAAGTGCTACAGCTAGATCATGATAATAATGTGTACTACAAGTACTATTATTATTATTATTATTATATAAAGAGAGAAAAGTGTGAAAAAATGATGTGGTGGATGAAGATAATGAGGTGAGTGAGATTGAGATGCTCCACTTTTGGAAGTAAGGGAAAGAAATGAAAGAGGGAATTGCATGCATACGTGGTTAAGAGAAATGATGAAAGCAACAGTTGAAATGAATGGAGTTTTGTGTGTTTTTATTTTTCTACTTTTTTACAAAGTCAGTGATTCATTCTCTCCCCAACCGAAACAGCCAAAACCGAAACTGTTCACTTTGGTTTCATCTTCCTATCACTTTGCTTCTCATTCCTGTTTCTGTCACTGTTTCTGTGGTCCTAACTACTAAAGGACAATTGTTTACTATAATTTTGGAAAAGGGACAATTTTATGCCTTAAACCATTATATATTCCATGTGCTTCCCCTACCTTCAATTTCTCCGACTCCTTCCTTTCCCACCTTTCAACATCCTAACATAGCATATTATTTCATGTTTCCTTTGCTAACAGACAAGACAAACAAATATGGCAAAAATAAACACCATAGGTGCAATTTAAATATGGGCGTTACTTTCTGATTCAAATAGTGATGATGAAATCGGTTCTTAAATTGAATTCAACAAACGGTTGAAGTAAAAATTGGTACCAATATTTATTATCTTAAAAACCGATAGGAATTAAAAACCGATAGGAATTCGCGTGTGAGTCTAAGTTTTATATTGGTTAGAAATAAGAAAATAGAGCACTGTATAAGGATAAAGACTCGTAAACCTAATATTTTAAGGTTTTGAGTTGAGAGTGGTGTCAATGTCTTATGTGATTAGGCTCAGGTCTCATTAATGTTGTATCTTCTCAATAAAACTGAAACTCCCTCAATAAATCAAACAAAAACTCTAAAAAATTTTATTCAAATTTGTTAATATAATAAAGGGTGATGGGTTTTGTGAATATTAAACGAGTACGACATAAAGAGAAAGAAAAGAGCAGTGATTTTGTGAGGAAGAATATAGTGTGCATCACCTGAATTGATAATAGCATTTGATTATGCTAGCAGACAAAATCAAGAACTTAATTAAGGTTTGATCTTGTTGGTCTCACTTTTGAGAAAAGCATGACAATTAATTATGCCACAAAATCATTTTTGGATAGAATTATGTCCACACAAGCTGATCCTAAGATCTATGTTTCAACTTTTCATCCATTGCACCCAAACTTTAGGAACAAACATTATAAATATTCCACACTTTCAAGTTTCACTATTTTAAATTGTGCTAATTTAACAGTAATGTCATTGCTTGATTCGTTCAAAATCCGCTAGCAAACAAAGTAGAGGAGTGCATATCTTTTGATCTTTTGTTTTTTTTGGCGAAAATATAATACGATGACTTCTACTTAAATTGTTATTGTTGTGATTATGGTGTTGTGTTGGTTTTGTCACGATAGTCTAAGTTGATTTTCAAGACGAATCATTGATTATGATATTCCTTATCCATTGAAGAACCGGACACTCAATTAACATTAAGAACTTTTTATACTGGCAGAGTATTCACGGGGGGACTATAGAACAGGTGTGAGCACCTTATAATGGAAAAATTAAATTCATTGAGGATTTGGTTCATCCTACACGTACACGTCACGGGCATCCTGCTTTTCTATGTTATATAGACTTGTATGTTAGTATTGAAAATGGTGACATTATACATAATGTGATTATTCCACCAAAAAGTTTTCTATTAGTTCAAAATAATCAATATGTAAAATCAGAACAAGTGATTGTCGATATTCTCGCAGGAACATATACTTTGAATTTAAAAGAAAAAGTTCGAAAACATATTTATTCTGACTTAAAAAAAAGAATGCATTGGAGTACGAATGTGTATCATGCATCAGAATTTAAATATTGTAAATTAAAAACATGTTTCCTTTTTTTAGGAAATGATTTATTAGAGAGAAATTAAAAAACCGACACCACTTTTAATCAAAAAGTTTAAAATAAAAAGTTAATGAGTTTTATTTCTTATATACAGTGATTAACTTTGTTACTTTTATCTATTATGCGAAAGAAATTCACTCTTAAATTATTTTCGACTGGTAATGTCTTGTATTATGTATTTTGTGAAATAAACTTTGTACTTATAATTATTTTAAACCTATGTCTACACATGAAGAGTTTGTTTGTATTTTTTGTACCTTAATTAATATTTTATATTAAAAAATATTTAAAAATTAAGAAAAGAAATAACTTTAAGAATACAAAAAGAAATAACTTTAAAATTATAGTAAATGAAGAAAATAAAATATGGAATTGAAGAAGAGGGAATAGCTTTGGAATGGGTGCCAAGGAATGATCATTGTCATGGGCCATGTACGATAACCTTTCCATTGTTTCAGTGTGTTGAGCGCCAAATTTTTTATCGTTCACTGTTTCATTTTTACTACAAAAAGAAGCAAAAGATTGTATTGGGAAACTCCTTTTTCTTTTTAAATTTTTTGTTTTTATTTCTTCCTCTTGGTAAAATCAAATGTATAATGTATCCATGATTCTAGATTTAATTATTTTTATTTCTACAATGGTTTTTTTTATCCAAATTAAAATGTAACACTCAATAGATATAGGTGTTTTACACATAGGTTTTAATTATTTTTATTTAAGAAAATTGTCTAATTGTCTAGTGGACACCCACATAAAAAAAAATCTGGGAATGGTTAAATAAACTTATTTTTTACTAAATAAATTCATATAAGTTTCCTTAAATTTAAGTTTAAAAAACTTATTTTTTTAAATAATTTTGATATCACAAATTTAAATAAATAATTATAATTAAATAAAAATTTGGATGATTAATATTTTTTCTCTTAATAATTGTTTTTTTGATTATTTAATTTTAAAAAAATCTGAGACATGTTTTGATCTAGATTTTATTAAGAAAGAAGAATTTGTTCCCCCTTTTCAGAAATTTATAGCTTTTTCAGAAGATATTTATGGTCCACTGCTTTCTTCGGTCATACAAAGTATCAATCCTCATTCACAAATTTATTTCTTTGCCATTTTAGAATTGTTAGTTTAGATATTTTTTTAATTCATTTTAAACTCTTCAATCTTGTGGGTTTTTTTTTTTCTCTTATTAAAGATCAAGTACATAAAATCAACATAAATATATAATATTAGACAAGACTGCAAACAGGAGTACTAAACTCTAAAGGATGAAATAATAATAATAATAATAATAATAATAATAGTAACATAATAATAAAATAAGAAGAAAAAACTGCTCAAATAATTACTCTATTTATAAATTTTTTTTCAATTACAGTAAAACAAATTTATTAGCTTAAAAAATGTAACAAATTGCTTAAAATGGTGACTAACATATATAGTCTAATTTGCATCCAAATCAACTGAAACATTCATGAACACTAACAATGTTGTTATATATGAGACAAAAATTGCTCCAACAACCTTTATGTTGAAAATTGATCCATAATTTTTTTCATTGAACCTCACTGTTAATTTTTCGTGCTATGGAGGTTCCATAGTAGTTCGTAAATACAATCAATCAGATCTACCTAGCAAAAATGAGGATTAGCATTCTCTTTAACATTTTTAATTGGTTTTACAGAAAGATAAACTCTTTTTTATATTCGAAGTTATAAGGTTAATTTAATAATAAAAAATTAAAAAATACTAAAAGAGGTCGTAAATTCAACTATTTCGGATTAATATATGAGATATTTAAAGTCTGTTTAAAGGATTAAAAAGGAGTTTAATTTTTTTCAATGACAACAAAATACCAATAACTAACGTTTATCGATAGAAAAAACACTCTTCCATGTATTTGTTTTGACCATTTTTATCATTCAAACAATTTATCATCATTAATTATGTTTACTTTTGCTGATTTTTCATTGCACGGATAACACATATTAAAGTTTGAGATTTTGTGAAGGAAGAGAAGAAAAGCTTGTAGCAAAAGTTGAGTGAGAGAAATGAATTGAATAAGAAAATAAAATACATAAACTAATTGAGTAAAAGCTTATGGTGAAGAGTTTGTAGAGTTATAGTAGAATAATGAGTATAATTGAATATGAGAGAATGTAATAGTTAGAAACATGTCTTGCGATTGAATCCTCATAGTGGTAAGTTACTTATAGAACTTTTTTTGGGTTGGTATTTGGTTTTCTAGATTTCTTGAACAGTAGCATAATTTAGTGTGACACAACAAGTGTTTGGTTTGACGTAATGTCTAGTCGGTGGAACTTATACACAATCATGAAATTGTTTGGACAATAACGTATGTCTATTATTGAAATGGAAGTGAACTTGGATTGTTTGTGTTTTTTTTTTTGTTTTTTTTTATTTTTATGATTTGAGACGAGTACTTTTGATGGAAATTTAATATTGATTAGAAAAATAAATATATATATTACACATACAAACACACATAAAATAACATCCACTCTTAGCTCAAGGTTTCTCAACAAGAATTGAATACTTGGTACCACTGATGCATGTGAAGTGTAATGATTCCACCACCATCGATGGGAACTCATTCATTATTATCATTCATTCCTACTGTTAATATATATAATATTTAGATAATAATATTTTAAAAAAAAATTATTTATTTTAATTTATTTTAATAATACGATATAATAATCTAAAAATAATAAATTAAAATAGATAAAAAAAAATATCAAAATATCATTATTTACTTTATATCGTGCATGTGTCTTTTTGTTCTACAAAGGATCGGTTCCGTTCGTTGTACCATTGAATTCACACCATCCAACATAACTCTATTTCTACTTATAGCATTTTTCTCATTAATTCTACAATCCACTGAATAAAGAAATCATATATGTTGTTTATGGTTTTAAGATTATAATATAGTTTTAAGATTACAACTATATTGATTTGATGCTTGTTTAGAGAATATGATTCTCTTACTGTAATTTTTTTTAATAATAACTAATTTTAATAACAATAAATAATTAATTATTGTATTAATCAATTTAAATATTTATTTATAAATTAAAAATTATTAATAATTAAAATAATTTCAAATTTTTTAATTATTTTATAATATGATAACTAAAATAATTTTATTGTTAATTAGTATTTAAATTAGTCATTAATGTTAATTATCAAAATTTCTACTATAAAAAAATTATCTCTAATTAATAAATTTATTTCTAAATATAATTTTTGTCATTAAAATTACTCATTATTTAATAATTCTTTTTGTAATATCTTAAAAGTACAATTTATGTAGGTCAAATATTTCTCCTGTTACACCACTTTCAATTGATATGTAAATATTTGAACTCAAGTTAAGTGACATTTTTAATGTATTATACATTTTGATATTTTGTTTTAGTTTAAAAGCTTTTATAGGTTAGATATTTTGACATTAAGTATCTTTAATGAAGTATTTTGATTCTTTTTCATAATTTTATCATTGATATCAACTACTGAATTATGTAAAACTTTTGGGTGTACTATTTTTCTTTTATCATTTTCAGTTATTATGGGACTAAAATATTAAAGGATGATATAAAATTATAGGGTTATTTTACTCCCAAAAAAAGTAACAAATCAAAATTCAAATGGGGAATACCATAAGGACAAAAAATAAACCACAAACTTAATTATATTTTTAAGTAACATAAAATTGTTGGTAGTAACTCAAAAATAAATATATATGAACTAGATAACCATTTTCAAAGTAAGTCTTCAAATTAAAAGAATTTATTGGTCTCTAAATTAAACAAAAAAATAAAACATAATTGGTATCTGAAATTAATTTATACCAACTTGAAACCAAAAATAAAAAATTGTTTCCGATTGTTTTGACAGAGCTGCAATAAATCTGTTATTTGTGAATGTTTAAAAAACAAGAAATCGAATTAAAAAAAACTACATATCAACGACTGAACAGTTTTAAATTTTTTAAATATTCCAAATACTTAATGAATAATTCAACATATAATTTATTACCTAGGTAATTTTATCATTTAATTAGTGAAGTTAAAAGATAATTTATTTTTAATATTTTGAAATGAAACTCCAATTACTATAACCCGTTCCATTAGAGGAGATATAAAGTCTTTTTGCATTCGCCAATATTTGTTTTAATCGTACTAAAAGTACTATTCAACTAAATTAATGAAAACTAAAATAATTGTTAAATGCATTTTCTTTTACAAGATAAATCATCTAAGACATTCCGACTAACGAGTGTTCTTCTGTACCGTATTCGTTGGATAAATATCCGTTCTGTATTCGTATTTATATCTGTGTAGCTATTCATTATGCATATATTCACATATTTATTTAATATCTACAGGTATTCACAGGTATTTATAAAAAAAAATTAATATTTAAAAAAATATTTTAATCATAAATTCCAATAAAAATATAATACATAATATTTAAGTGCAAATAACTCATTTAAATAGTATTGAATGATTATTTTGAAAAAAAATAAAAATTTTTTAAAACTAACTGACAAAAAATAACTCATTCAATTTTAATGTATTAATATTTTAATCATATTTTTTAATTTTTTTTAATTTAAATTAAAATATAAAGGATACATATGAATACAAATAATGCAATATCCGCATGTGGATATAAAAATATTTGTACCCTTTTATAATACTTATTTTCTACGGTTACATATTTTATCCGTAGTTATCCACCGCTACAAACTTTTTTACATAACTAAAAGAAAATTTATTACAATGATGACAAAAATGTGATCAGATCAATTTTTCACATAAATATTTATATAGTTTTTGTATTTCCAATTAATACTACTAGTCATAGCCATGTTGAAGAGAAAAGTGTGAAGATATTTGAATAAATTATAATGCAGATGAGTACAAAATATTGATAATTGAATTGCCAAAAGATCTCTGATGCTACTTTGTCTCAGGGCCTTTGCATGTCTTATCCAACACTTTGGCTGCACCACATGTCATTCATCAATCATGCTGTCTACTTCCATAGCACTCATATATATATATATATATATATATATATATATATATATATATATATATATATATATATATGGTTGTAGTGCATTGAAGGGTATTGGTGTAATTTTGTATTAAGGGCATATGTTTAACCTGTTTGTTCTTCTACCTGATAACTGTCACATGTGGCAGATAACAGGATCAATGTTTCTTAGTTCTCTATTCAACAAGGACCAATAATTGAGACGATTGACTAACCCTAGAAAGTTATATGCTGCAAAAATTCACATACATAAAATTCAACAAAAGATAGAAACTATTAGTTTCTTTAATCACATGATGTTTAACTTAACCTTTCATAAAATACATGATTAAGTTTATTAATTGTATCAACAAATATATGAGCTTAATCCATTTTTTATTGAGTTATTCTTTGAAACTTTCGAGTAACAAGTAACAACAATTAACGGTATACTCTCCCTCTTATTATAAGGTAAATTCCTACCATTATATAATATTCAATTTACATATTTATTTTATTTTTGTGAAAAGAAAACAAAAAGAATAGTAGTCTTTTTTTGTTCAGTAATAATAGTATCATTATATAAAAATGTAAATTACATTTTTGTCCTTTAAAATATTTTTTTGGTTTATATACCCTCTTTTTTTTTCATAATAGAGCAAAATGATATATGTGTACGAAGCAGGACCCTATGAGCAAGCAGAGTTAATTCAGATCGTACATCCAATACACCAATGGATCCTTTGGACCCAACTTCGTCTTCTTCACCACTATATTATAATATTATATTATTCTTTAAATGCATTATTATATAGCCAATTAAATATTTATAATTTTTTTCATATTAAAGAATCATCTAAAGTAGTGGATAAGACTCAAAAGACAATTAGTATAAGCTGTAAGAAACACGAGGTTATATTTTATATGAAACACCAAATGAATTTCATGCTGAATAATTTTCAAAAAACAATAAAAAAAGTTGCACGAACTTTTTGCTATAATATTATCTTAAAAAAAGTTTGCAGATAATAAACATTTTTAGTGGAGGTTGAAACTGAATAATATTTGAGACTAAAAGCTGTTAAAATATATGTTGTTGAAAAGGGAGAAACCCTAGTTAGATTGGTTAAAGAAAAAGAATGTGTAAGATGAATACCTGTTCAGAGTTGAGACACTGTTGATGGATCCTCCAAGCCGTAAAAGAGAAACCACAAACACTCTCATCCAACACTTCCAAATGCTATATATACTGTGTTTGTTGTACATGGTTCTATGACGAGTTTAATTTTTATATAAACATGGTATAAAATGACGAATTAATAGTAAGTAATCTTTAAGAATGACTTTTGAAATTGTTTAATATATATATATATATATAATCCTCTTAACACGATTGTGTTAATTTCTTTACATGTTTTTAACGGCATTCTATGTTAATATTTGAGTTGAGACTTGTCAAATAATGTAAGCAATTAAACGTTAGTCTAAAATACCATTTGACATGTAAAAAAATAACACAATTGAGTTAGGATAGTTATATCTATTTATTTTAAAGTTTGAGAGTCCAAACTATATGAAAGTTTGAAATAATTTTGTATTGAAGTTTAGGGACTAAAAACATATTTAATCTATATTTTCAATATAATAATAAACCTAATGATCTTAATGGACTTAAATCAAACAAAATCATACACTATAAAGTTTATCATATATGATTGAGTAATGGATAATTTGTTGTGTATATTTATTAAATTAAGAAGTAATCTCTTAATTAGTAATTTGATTTCATTAATTCATTCTTTTTTTTTACTTAATTAAGCTCTTTTTATAAAGACTCAATGTGATCCTCCGTTGAATTGATTTTAGCGTCATTTGGAACGTATCAAACTCTAAGTCATCATCTACCTTAAAAGGTATCATGTGTCAAAATAAGAGGCTCCTCTCTAAGAAGATCACTCATATTTTAATACGTAACATTTTTTAACAGCACTAAATCAATTTAAAATAAAATGTGTCACATTAAGTATTTTTTTTTTCTTCTAAACAATAGAGACTCGAGTTTTTTTATAAAAATTAGAACTCAGTTTCGTCTTTTAAAAAAATAAAATAGGTATCAAAACAAATTAAAGACCTATAACTAAATTACTAATTAAGTTGTTAAGTATAAAACAAGAAAAAGACAAATGATTATTTTGAATATAAAAACTTAGTTTATATAAAATAAGTCTTTAAGTGATATAAATTGGTTCAAAGGCTTTTTAAAAGTCATATTTTAGGCATTATTGTGAAAATTACTTAGATATAAACATTTTATTATGTGATATTATTTGGTTACAACATAGTTAAAGGTGACTCAAACAACAATATTCACTATTACAGACAAATGTATATATACATGACTATTTTCTTCTCTGCTTGCTGCTTTTTGCATGCATCATCTTTGCTACTGTTCCTCACCATGTTTGTTGATCCTATCTCTCTACAAGTATGAATAAAATAAAAGTATTATGTACTAACACATGTTTTTAATTAAAAATTTAGTTAAATTATTCTTTTGGCACGTGACGTTGACTCTAATATCGTCCGACCAAACTAACGGTAAGAACTAAATTGAATCATTTTTAAGAACAAGAAGAACAAATTAAGACAACGAAAAATTTGAAAACCAAACTGATATTACTTGATAAATAGAGAGGTCAGAAGAATAATTTAATCAAGTTCAAATTTTGGTCAAACGGTTACTTTGCATCGTAAATATCCTTGAATTTTGGGATTAGTTGAGAAGTTGTAATTGAAATTTCGTACAATTCCGACCTGTGTGGTAAAATTGCAATTGTTTAAAAAGTATCTCTTAATAATCTTAGCATATTATTGGAGTTTGATTGGTATATTATACTGAATGTGTCTCCTTACTTGAACGATTTTAGAAAAATAGAAATTTGAGATTATAAGAGAACGTTGTAATTGTTACATCTTGTGAAAAAGAATGATGAAAAGTTTTATCTAATGCGTTTTGACATGTATGCATATATCCCTAACTAATAACTATTCATACAAATTTTCTTTAGGCAATTAAGCGCTTCAGCGGGTGTTGAAAGATTATTAAACCATCATTAACTACAAGTTTAAGTGCATGAGAATTTTTTTAATAAGATTATCGTTTTATATTTGTATGGTAGGAGGAAATTTAGGTTCATAAACCTGGAGACAGATGATAAAAAATTAATATTACATAAGGACTTGTATATTTTTTATTTTGATTATTATTTAAAAATATGACTATTATAAAAAAAACCTTTTATACTCAATAAATGGTTTACACCGTCTCTTATCAAAAATTAACTAACAATTATCTGATAAAAAAAAAATTCATAGATCATCTACTACTACTTTTCTTTAATCTTTGATTAATGATTTTTTTTATATATTCATTTCGAATTCTGTTTCAGGTATTCGAGGTCTGTCATTCCCAGGAAGGAGACAACTTCAAATAAAACAAAGAAAGATAAAAATGGAATTAAAAAAATAATGAAGTGCAGATAGAAATTCATGAGGTGCAGAAAGCAATTGCCTGGAGTGTCAGGGAAAAATATATTATAAAAATTGTCTTGTTTTTATTGGGCCGGAGAATTTATTTAATTAAGTTGGCCCAAGTGAAGTCTCGATATATATTTAACAATTTACAATCCTAATTGTTATTTTGTGATTAATAGTTATAAAGTGCATTTTGTGATTAACAATTTAAACTAAAAACAACATAGCCTAACTCAATTTGGCCACAAATCAAAATTTAGTTTTTTGTTTACAATATGTTTGATGAAATGCCACAATGAACTGGGAACGTAAATTATTCATGTTTAAATGATGGGACATGTCTACATATTTAAAACTAACCAGAATATGCATGCAATTTCAACATGAGAAATAGCACAGTTTATATTACATTATGAAGTTTAGCAGTAGATGACTAGAATTAATGACTTTGTTTTCCCAATTTTCAGTGCCATATATATATATATATATATTCAATATACTGTACATTATATTTACTATATTTATACTTACATATTGCACATTTTTTTCTTAAAGGAAAAATTTAGTTTCTGGGATTCGAATATTTGGAAAATGATATATAAATAATAGCAAAAGTTAAATAAATAAATAAATAAGTACATATAAACAGACATATTTTAAAGAAATTTAAATTAGTAAAATTTTAAAGATTTTTTTTAAATGAAGATTCGGAAGAAAGTAATTGAACGTAAGTGATATAGTTAAATCCATTGAGAACAAATAAAAGAATATATTAATTTAAAATAATGTATGTATGTGAATTTATAAAAATAAAAATATGAATAAATATTTTAAATACACATATTGTAATCTTACAACTTAAAAAACCTACAAAATTATTTTATTTACTTGCCAAATTTTTAACTATCCAAAATATTAAAAATTTAAAAATTATACCACGTACTTATTTTTATATTAATTTAAATTTCACATAAAACTATCAAAATTTTAAAAAAATTTCAAATAATTTCTCTTAAATCATGTTGTTCTTTATTTTTATTCTTCTAATTTTGCACTCCTAACTTTTAAATAAATTACTATTGTGCTGAGTGTTTTTCCCTTTTCAGAAGGCCACAAAATTAGAAATACTCTGAAGCTGATTTTAAATCTGTCAAAACTGATTTTCGTAAAAAACTGATACACTTTTATTGAATGAACCTATCAACTGAAGTTGTAAACAAAAAATTACTCACACGAAAACAGCTAAACAGCAAAATGTTACTCCTAAGATAAAGAAAGTATCAAATCTTCAAACATCAACTTTCAAATCTTCAAACACTGCAGAGCTGTTATTCTTAAAATTAGAATCAACTTCATCAGCAAAAAATGCATCTAGATATGAACAAGCATCAGCATTACTAACTGCAGGTATATTAATAGGACCAATGGCAAATGCTGAATCAAGGAGATTAGAATGAGGAGAAATATCAGTGAAATCAATAATAGCAACAGTGTCAGCAATAGGCTTCATAAGATCATAACACATATGGTCAACAGCAAGAAACTATGTACTAAAACCCCATGTGAACTGGTATAAAAACTTTGATTGGAAGAACCTACACAAGTAACACCAGCAAAAATCACGTTAGAGACAAAAGATAAATGTTAGTTGTGTTAATGGTGTTAGTGAACTGAGATAACTCTGCAAACATATGTGAAAGAGTTAGTAAAGTTAGAATCAGCCAAAAAAAAAAAATAGTATCAACACTGTTATGTCAGTCAAAACTACAACCAAAATCAGTTTAACAAAAGCTAAGCGAAACAGAAAACTAATCTATCTACTATGGTTAGAGCAATTAATCAGAATAGCTACACTCAACTAAAAACAACTATCTAATATAGACTTAGAATCTTACTTTAGTATCTAGTATAACTATCTAAGGTATCAAGAAAACTAGAAGGTCTAGCAGAAGTAAGAGAACAATTTCTTAACAATAAACCTAACTACAAAAAAAACCAAACTCTTTTCACTTCCAAACTCTTTGAGAGAGAAAAATATATGCTTTGATGGCTTAGAAGTATAGGGAACAACTCGAGTATCAATCCGACGAAATAGCTAAAGTTAGAATGTTTAGGTAAGTGAAATCTGATTTGTGAAGACAGTGATGGAGGATTACTACATCATTTTATTTCTACAAAATCCATTGATTGTGATGTTGTCGCTATAAACACTAGGAGTTATTCCCGTTTCTGTCATAGTACTAAATAGGTGTCTATCATTTTCCACCTCTTTGAGTGAATAATACCCATCCATTAGAGTGTTAAGGGTAATAGAATTAGGTCTTACACAAGCTTTTACCATCACTGCTAATACTTTCCTGGCTTCTCTTACATTTCCTTTCTTACATAAGGCATCAATTAGCATATTATAGACATAAACATTAGGTTCATGTTATTTAATACCATCATTCAACAAATCAACTGCTTCTTGTAACTGACTCCCTATGAAAAGCCTCAAACTAAAGTATTATAGGTTAAAAGATCGGATAAATTCCCTTGGCAAGCGTTTCAGAATACAAATCATAAGGCTCGTTTTCAAGTTTATCTTTGAATACAGTAAATAACAGTGCTATACATTACCACAAGATGCACTTTCAATTATTCTAAGCAACTTGATGGCAGCTTCTGTCTCTTCTATCTTGCACGAGCCATGATCAAAATCCTGTAACTACCTTGGTTGGGCCCAAACCCTTGTGCTACCACATGTCATGAAAGTTGATTTTTGCTTGATCTAACCCTTGAAACATAGAGATTTGATGAGTGTTGTTAAAGTTATGGCGTGTGGGTGATAACCCAGTATGAGAATCTTAACAAAAACACAGAAAGCGAAGGCCATTTGGTCTAAGTGGCAGAAACAACTGATCTGATGAGGATGTTGAGATTGATAAGGTCACTTGAATTCCCTTGAGTTTCATTTGGTTAAAAAGGCCTTTTATGGGTTCAGCAATCCTCTAGAGACCATTTCCCGAAGAAATGTCTCTGCCTTGTCATTCTCATCTTTTTCAAAGAGAGCCCTAATCATTATTTCGAAGGTTACTGCATTAGGCAAGCAACCATTGTCTTCCATTTTGGACCATAAGGTCAATGCCTCATCAAGCAAACCCTTCTTACAAAGACCATTGATCATAATACTATAACTACGTACATTTAAAGGGTAGCCTTTAATTAAAAGATCTTGAAAGATCTCTTGTGCCTTCTCAACTCTTCCCCCTCTGCACATTCCATCAATAAGTATGCTCCAGGTGTACATGTCCGGCCGAATTCCCTTTTCCATCATTGTCTTCAATAATTCAAATGCCCTGTCTAGATGATAGCTTTTACATAAAGCATCTATCAAGCAATTGTAAGTGATTACATCTGGTTGCTGATTTCTATCATGCATCTCATCAATAAGATCCCAAACATAAGCTACTCTCCCGGATTTGCATAAACCATCGATAAGAGAAGTGTAAGTTACTGTATTAGGAACCATATTCCTCTCATGCATTCCCCAAAAGAGATTCATGGCCTCATCCACCATTTTACTCTTACATAATCCATTAATCATCATGTTATAGCTGTGAACATCAGGAGTTACTCCCATTTGGATCATAACATTAAATATGTGTTTAGCATTCTTCACCTCGTTAACTAAGTAATGCCCATCCATCAAAGTGCTAAGGGTAACAACATTAGGTTTCACACAAGCTTTCACCATCACACCTAGCACACTCTTGGCTTCTTTTATCTTTCCTTCCTTACATAAAGCATCAATCATTATATTATAGATACAAACATCGGGCTTGATATTATTTGATATCATTTTATTTATCAAATCATAAGCCTCTTTTGCAAGATTATCTTTGAACAGAGAGTCAATAATAGTGGAGTACATTACCACATCAGACTTCGATAATCCACCTTCTACCATTCTGAGCATCTTGATGGCAGCTTCGGTTTCTCCTATCTTGCACAAGCCATTGATCAAAATCCCGTAACTAATTTCATTTAGCCGAAATCCTTGTGCTACCACCTTGTCATATAAGTTGAGCGCTTTCATGACCTCACCCTTAAGACAGAGACCTTTGATGAGTGTACTTAAGGTTATAGCATCTGGATGATAACCCAGTTTGAGAATCTTGGAAAGAATAGAGAAAGCTAAGGGCATTTGGTCTAAGTGGCAGAAACAATTGACGAGGATGTTGAGAATGACAAGGTTACCCTGAATTCCCTTGAGCTCCATCTGCTTAAAAAGGGAAATAGCAGTAGGGTAGTGCTTCATCCTTGTAAGAGATCCCAAAATCTTCCCAAATTGGAAGATGGGAGGAACACGTCGCATATGAAGCATGCCATCGAATTGGGAAACGGCGTCGTGAACATGGTCATGGTGAAGTGAAGGAGATTGAGAATGAGAGTGTAAGAAAGAGAAGGAAGAAGGATTGAGAAAAAAAGGAGAAAACTTGGGAATGGAAGAAGAAGGACAAAACCTTAACCTTGTTACTGACATTGTTATGTTCACAACAAAGACGAAAGAAGGGCGTAGTGGTGGAAGTAAACTAAAGTGTGGGTGAGTGTAGAAATAGAACACTTTTTTTAAGTCAAAATTTAGTTTTTTGGTGGATTCGAATATTTGAAAAAATGGTATGTATGTGAATTTAGAAAAATAATTGAACGTATCTGATGTACGTAAATCTATTGAGTAATAACAAAATATATTAATTTAAAAAATTAGATGTATGTGAATTTAGAAAAATAAAAATATGAATAAAAACCTAAAAAATTATTTAATTTTCATGTCAAGTTATTAACTATCAAAAATATTAAAATTTTAAAAATCATGCCACTTACTTATTTTTAAATTAATTATTATTACTAAATAAAAATATATTTATGACTTTTAATTTTACATCAAACTATCATAAATTTAAAATTGTATTCAAATAATTTCTCTTAAATCATCTTGTTCTTTATTCTTATTTTTCTATTTTTCCACTCCTAACTTACTTTTAAATAAATTACTATTACCACATACCATCATATTTTTCAAAACTTTAAAGCAGCTTATTCTTTATTTTCATTTTTCTAACTTTTTGCTTCTAATTTAGTTTAAATTAAATTATTATTACTAAATAAATACACATTTTCCAATTTTAACTTTAAAAAACCAATCATAATTATAAAATATTGTTTTTCTATTTTTTGTTAAATTGCATTATTTCTAATTTTATTTTCAAAATTTTCTCTTTCCTATTTTAAAAAAAATGAAAGATGAAAAAAATAGAAAATCTAGTTAAGAATTTGATTTATAATACTCATAATTTGAAGAAAAAAAAAAGTGTTTTATCCGTGTATCCTATAAATATAACAAGCATATGCTGGGCAACAAAAATGAGAAACATGCTATAAAGTCAAAAAAATTTGAGTGTACCTCCAAACACGCAATAGAAGACTTATTGTTGGTTTTTGGTGTTTGGTATTGACTTTTTGAGTTCAACTTTGGCAACCAAAAAACTTAATATAATAGTACTTTTTCCTCCTAAGATCACCATTTTATTATATCGAATGAATTTTTAGAAGTTGAAGAGGTGAAATTTAATGGTCATTTAATTAATTAGTAAATTGGAAAAATAAATCTCCGCTTCCTCTACCGGATTTGGTGTTCGGCCTCGCCTCCTGCGCCGTCGAAATGATGCACACCGGCGCCGCCGCCACCTGCGATCTGGATCGATTCGGCGTCGTTTTCAGGTCCGGCCCTCGCCACTCGGACTGCGTAACCTTCGCTGCCAACAAGTAATCCTTTGTCCATTTTCTAGGGCTTTTGCTTTTCTAATTTGTTTTCCTTTCCACCGTAGATTCCAAATCACACCTCTCACTCCATCCACTGATTTGATTTGTCTGTCACATATGTATGCAATTTCACTTGAATGTTATCAAAAATCCGTTATGGCGGAGTTATGGCTTGTCGCCGCAACATGGCGGTGACGATGCGGGTTTTTCATGGCGGTCACAACATGCCGCGGCTGTTGCGGCTGCCGCCGCAAACTGCAAGCATATCCTAACTCGATATGAGTCACAGTTTTCTATGTGATGCTGAATTTATCACCTCTAAGGAGAGTTTACTAACTAAATGCTTGGTCACTCTTAATTTTTTCAGGTTACGTTCTGATGTCCGAAATCCTGGCTGTGTTGATCTCCGTTCAAATTGTAACAAGTCTCCGTCTCAAGTGTCTTTGTTTTTGTGTTCTGACTCCACCAATAGAAGAAATAGCCTGCTTTGTGTGAACCCCTCTGGCAGGAGAAACCTAGGTGGTCGAGCTTCTTATTCTGTGGAGACAGGTGCTTATGATGTAGCTGCCTTACAACCTCCTACGCATATTGCAGAAGAAAAAGTTGGCGTGCTACTTCTCAATCTAGGAGGACCAGAGACATTGAATGACGTTCAACCTTTTCTGTTTAATCTTTTTGCTGATCCTGTATGTTAAGTTTGTTTGTGTTTTTTCTATGTTAAGTTTGTTTCTGTTTTTTCTATGGTTGGTTACTTTATTCCGTTTGTGAAAATTCCACATTAATAAACCTAGTACATTCGAATGATTTGAATGATGAGCGTTTCTTGTATTGCGACAGGATATCATTCGTCTTCCAAGATTGTTTAGGTTTCTCCAGCGACCATTGGCAAAATTGATTTCTGTGCTTCGAGCTCCTAAATCCAAGGAAGGGTATGCTGCTATTGGTGGTGGCTCTCCTTTACGCAAAATTACAGATGACCAGGTAGAGTTCAATTTTTTGGTTTTCCCATTATATGCTGCGTTGTGTTTTTCTGCAACAAGAATTCTTTGTTGGCCCTTTTCCCGTTACAATCAATGAATGTTATGTCTGTTGGTAATTTTTCTGGAACTAATGAAGCTTTTATGGTGCAGGCACTTGCAATCAAAAAGGCTTTGGAAGCAAAGGGCCTCTCTTCAAATGTGTACGTGGGGATGCGATACTGGTATCCATTCACCGAAGAAGCAATTCAGCAAGTAAGTTCTTGTGCTTTTTTTCATTTCTGCATTCTTCTCTCATTCATCCATTTGCTCTTTTCATAATTAAATGACATACTGAACAATTAATTATGAATTGGATTATTTCTTCTGGGCTCCAGTGGCTCACCTTTGACTTGAGTCTAAAATCAAAGCTTGTCTTGAATGACAGATTAAGAGGGACAGAATAACAAGGCTTGTGGTACTACCACTTTATCCCCAATTTTCTATATCCACAACTGGATCAAGCGTCCGTGTTCTTGAGCAAGTATTCAGGTACTGCTTATTGGCACTTCATGATTAATGCCCTTAGGTGATTCAAGGATTATTCTTTTATCAACTGATATCGTTTAATTCAGGGAGGATGCCTATTTGTCTACTCTTCCTGTTTCCATTATAAACTCTTGGTATCAACGAGAAGGTTACATCAAGTCAATGGCTAACTTAATTGAGAAAGAGCTCCAGAGCTTTTCTGAACCAAAAGAGGTAGATTATTATTGTGTTGAATGCTTCTTTCCAGATGCCTCTTACATAAATCGAAGGCTGTGTGATGTATTTTACTGCACTTTGAACCGTTGCATTTTTCTGTGTAGGCGATGATATTTTTCAGTGCCCACGGTGTACCTGTCAGTTACGTCGAGGAGGCTGGGGATCCATACCGAGATCAAATGGAGGAGTGCATTTTCTTGATCATGCAAGAGTTGAAAGCTAGAGGAATTAGTAATGAGCACACTCTTGCTTATCAGGTTTGTTTTGATTTTGAATCCTTGAACTCAACTTTTCTGGCGTCTTGAGTTAAATGGAGATTTCATATTTAAATCCCGGCTTGTATTATTGCTTTCTGTGGTGTACCCTTTATTTTTCTGTTTTCATACCTTTTTGTTGGATGAATTTCCAGAGTCGAGTGGGTCCTGTACAGTGGCTGAAACCATATACGGACGAAGTTCTTGTTGAGCTTGGCCAGAAAGGTGTAAAGAGTCTTTTAGCTGTTCCAGTGAGGTACGTTATTATTGGTCTTATACGCTTGTAGATATAAATATTATAGACGGTAGCTTATGGGTTTTCCAGTATGTTACTCATTACAGTACTGTAGAAAGTTGTGAATATACCTGAGAGTAAAAGTAATCCCGTTTTATTGTATCTCAGCTTTGTGAGTGAGCATATTGAGACCCTTGAAGAAATTGACATGGAGTACAAGGAACTGGCTCTTGAATCTGGCATCAAGAATTGGGCACGTGTACCTGCCCTTGGTCTTACCCCTTCCTTCATTACAGATTTGGCTGATGCAGTAATAGAAGCTCTCCCATCAGCAAAAGCAATGTATCCACGGATCAGCACTTCTGAAGATGCTGATCACGACCCTGTCAAATATTTCATCAAGTTATTCTTTGGTTCATTCTTGGCATTCATCTTGTTCTTGTCACCCAAAATGATCATGGCATTCAGGAATCATGTTATTTAGAAGGAATAAATTCTGCTAGCTGAATTAGATACGCAAAGCATATAGAGATGAATCTGTTGGTAGCAAACATGGTATACTTGGATTTTTTCTTTTTGGCTTTAGTTTCTCTCATTCCAACCTCTTCTGTATACACAACACAGCTATAGAAGAAGCGAATTTTCTCATAAGGGAAACTTGCACATCGGCTTAAAGAATATTCGAAGAATAATTGACACAGGTATCTGTTTTAGAGCAAAGAAGCATTCACTCGATCTCGGATATTAGACCCCCAACAAGTTATTGATTTTTGTATATTGTTTAAACCTTGTCTACATTTTAAATTTTGGCACAAACTGTTTGATCAACTACTTTGTATTCAGTTTAATGTTAGATTTATGTCTCTGCTTATCCAGATACCGAGATTAATGTCATGCTATTTTTATGCTGCTGTCTTGTAGAACTGAATTTTGAATCTTGTAATGTGAGGGTTAAATTATGGGATTAATATTATTATTATTTTTTTTCAAATGAGAGCACCTTTGATCGTGAACAAGTACAAAATACATAAAAGTATAAAAGTTAATGTCATTGCAGGTCAACATGTCAAAAAATTAGATATCGGGAACCAATCAGACTCACCGTGATTTCAGTTGGGTCCGGTTAAGAAATTAGAAGAATTTTCGGATTATGTGGATTTGAGTTGGGTTGGTTTCACTTACAATTTTATTTTTTTTTAACTTGTTATGATAATGTTTTTAGCTCAATGTTCATTTGCAAAGCAATTCATTATGAAGTTTTAGAATAACCGGTAATTCTAATATTATTGCATATGTGAAATTATTTTGTCTTTGGACGTATAAGTATGCAGTCATAACCACTGTTGATGGGATTTATTTGTACTTTTTTATATTTGTGATTTTACAAATTTTAATATTAAAAAAAACATAAAATTGTTTTCATTCTATAAATTTTAAATATTTGAAAATAATTGAAAAGTTAATTTTTAATTTTATGAGTCAGTTAATCACTCTAATTAATCTATTTTATATCAAGAAATTAATGGGGTTAAATTTTCTCATTTTTAACTTAACCCTAACTAATTAGGGTTAATCCGATGTGGGTGAATTGGAATGATAACACGTCATGGATAATGTTTACTTGTAACTTAATTTGAAAAAAATTATTCTGTGATTTGTCGATTTATTTATTGGATTCTTGTTTAAAAAATACTTTTGAATATTTTTAAAAGTCGTGAATATCCACGTATCCATAAATATTTAAAAATTCTATATTATAATTTTTAAAATAAAATTATTAAAAATAATAAAATATAAATTTATTTTATTTTATTTTATTTTATTTTATATTTAATTTAATTTAATAAAATATAATTTTAATTTTAATTTTAGTTAAATTAAATTAAATTTAATAAAATTTAATTTAATTTTAATTTTAATTTTTTACGATATACTCACAAATATAATTTATATAATATTTATACTAAATCCATTAATAAACCTATATTAAAATATTCAAGCCTGACTTGGGAAGAGCATCATAGATAAACTCTTGAAAGATAAACTCAAATGGTTATATTAAATATTCATTCCTTGGATTTGGATTTAGTGATAAGTTCACCGCCATTAAATTGCAAAGTCTAGAGAAAACCAGTTGCAGCTTTATCTAAGATAAATCTTTCATCTCTCCATACCCAATACCCAATATCTCATGCAATCTTTTTCAGGATTTCATACTATAATATATCACCTATTTTAATTTTACCTTTGCTAAAAAAATACACATCTTTTAATATTTGATATAAATTACGTTTCATAGTTTTGTAAGTAAATTAATAAAAAAAAAATGTGTTACTAATGTCCACTTCTCTCATATGAAAGATTGTTGAACCAAATCTTTGTCTTAATCAGACAAATTTATCTGCATCGTACCAAGTGAATCGAGCCTGCTAACGTAGAATATTAAATTAACATGTTTTATATATATTATCATCTCATTATCTTAATATAAATTTTTAATTTTATCTTCTTGATGCATTCAACTGATTCAAGCGGTTACCATATTTGCAATACTTTTATATTCACCGACAAATTAAAATTTCTAAGTATTATAATTATTCAACATAATTATAATTATTACCCTTAACAATAGTTGCATCTCATAAATATTACTTAAAGATATAGATTCAATTTCTAAGCATTATTTTTATAAAATATCAATATTATTATTATTATAATTATTATTATTATTATTATTATTAAAACTAATTATTTAGACCATTTATAAGATGATTATTATACAATTTGGTAAATTGGTAATATATTATAGATTATGATTATATATCAATATCAAATTATTCCACAGCCCTGCGTGTACTATATATTCAAAAATGTACTTTAATTTCTTATTTACTATTTATTGGACATGTTAGTGATACTAAAATGACATAAAAATATCCATAGTGGAAAATATATTTAAGTTATTAAAACAAAGTCCATTCCTGTTATTTTTATTCATTTAAATGAAATTAATGTTGCATAGATAATTATGAAATATTCTTAATGCGTAAACATAAATAGTATTTTCAATTCCTTTAAATTTTCCTTCTCAGAATATCAACGATCCACAAATTGCGTGTTTGCGCTTGACATGAATTTATCTCTTTTTAAATTAAAACGTATTAGATTTATTTTGAATAAAATAAATAAATTATTAAATTTATGATATATATATATATATATATATATATATATATATATATATATATATATATATATATACCATAAATTATAAGCAATATAAACATATTTTAAGAAAAATAGTAGCTTAATATTTTGAATAAATTTTACTAATACTGTATTTCTTAGAAAATTAAATATTAAATATCAACGGTAATAAATCCATAACCTAACTTATGATTTTCTTTTTACTCCATGGAAATGATGTTGTTTTTACTGCTGTTGAAAGCAAGTATAATTATAAAACTTTCCTTTTCATGGTTTCTATCTGTCTAAGTCACATATGCAAATGATACAATTTTACTTATGAAAAATATTTAACTTTATTATCACTTAACAAATTTGAAACTCTGGACTTAACATTATGATATTAATTATTTGGTTTAAAGGTAACAAGAAAAGACTTTAATATTTGTATCATGATATTTTGAGACAACTGATTGGTATTTTGAGTGACAGTGAATTAAGTTTCTTTTAAGTAAACTTTTGTTGTGAATAAATAAACTTTATTCATATTAAAAGAAACCAGAGATAAATGATGAAGTTTTGACATAAATAAATTATCGATATAAGTAATAATTTGTGCACATAATTTCTGTATTAACGAGGAGTGGTTGGTGGAATAGTAATATACTTTATATATTCATAGTATAATATAATTTAATAAAATTTAATGATAATCATCAGTGTTGTGTTGTTACTTACTCTTATTATGTAATCAAATCTAATGAAAGTACGTGGTTAGTACGCAACCTGCTTTTGGCTAAGTGCTTATCACTTCACCTTTCTCATAATTTCATAATATAATAATCAAACTTTAGCCGCAAAACATGAATATTCACACATTTTTTATTATTTTCTTTTTCATAATTTATTGTTCTCTTCCTTCTCACTGTTTCTTACACTAAAACTATATTTTAAAGTTTTTCAGTTACTCAGAAAATATTCTTAAAATTTCTCTTAACAACTACTTTATCATTAATTAATTAATTAATTAGTTAATTAATTAAAGTGACTCATTATTCAACGTTGTGGAAGAAAAATGGTCTCGAAGCACATTCAAACACGTCTATGCAACAAGAATCTTAGGTTTATTCTTGACATCAGTGACTCATTGTTATTTATAAAGCGACTCTAACACAAAACAGAGTCCTTCATTCACTTCACCCTATCAAAAAAGCTTCACATTTTGGTATCTTCTACAACATCCTTTCATATTCATCTTTTTCTTCTTTTTATCACCATGTCTTTGCTTTCAGATCTCATCAACCTCAATCTCTCAGAATCCTCAGAAAACATCATTGCTGAGTACATATGGTGAGCCTCTGTCTCAAACACCACAAAAACCATCTGCAAAGAAACAGGGGACTCTGTTTTTCGTTTTGGACTCTGTTTTTTCTTTCTCTTTTCTAAATCTATGAACAAATAGTGTTATTGTTCCACTAATGTAACAATCAACCAACCCCTTTATTGAGTGATCATTTGGGAACACAGCTTCCTTTCAGATGTTGTTCCATCAAACAGAACATAAGAAAAGATAGTTTTTTTAATGGATGATGCTGGAATCTTGTTCCTGGGTTTGATCTAGTTGATGATGTAGCAAAGGAAAGTTACTTAACTATTTTTGTGTGCTTTAAACAGGGTTGGTGGATCTGGTATGGACCTCAGAAGCAAAGCCAGAGTAATTTTTTTTTTTTTCTTTTTTCTTCTTCATCTCAAGTGATAAGATAATTAATAAATTAACTGGGTAAACTTTTCCTTTTCCATGTTCACTATTTTAAATTTTTGACCTTTTTTTTCTTTGGTTTGTGGAAAATAGACTCTTCCTGGAGCAGTGGATGAACCTGCAAAACTTCCAAAATGGAACTATGATGGGTCTAGCACAGATCAAGCTCCTGGGGATGATAGTGAAGTCATCCTATAGTATGATTCAATCCTCTTATGCACTTTTCTGTATTTAATGTTATTCTTTTTTCATAAAATAATTGATGGTTGGTGTTTTCTTTTGATGAAGTCCACAAGCTATTTTCAAGGACCCCTTTAGGAGAGGCAATAATATTCTTGTAAGTCGTAAAAGTTGAAATTTTTGACTTATAATAATAATAATAACAAGGATTAAATATATTTTTATCTGTTAAATTAATCAAAAATTAAAATAAAAAAGAAATTAATTTTAATTTTATGTTAAGAGATAAAAATATATTTAATTTTAATAATAAAGCATAATTTTTTTTTTGGGTTAATCAGATTGTATACTATTTTGTGGGTCAAAGTTTCACACTTTGAATAAAAATGTATAGGTAATTTGTGATGTTTACACCCCAGCTGGTGAACCACTTCCAACCAACAAGAGGTATGATGCAGCAAAAATTTTCAGCCACCCTGATGTTGTTGCTGAGGTACCATGGTAAGTATTTTTCCAACATTTTATTTAGATTATTCAATTTTTCAATAAATAATTAGATTCTACAAAAAAAAAAAATCACTTTTTTATTCTGCTTTTTTGTAAATGAAATTGTTACAATTTACCATTTCACTGACAGGTATGGAATTGAGCAAGAATACACCTTGTTGCAGAAAGATGTGAATTGGCCACTTGGGTGGCCACTTGGTGGGTTTCCTGGGCCACAGGTATAAATGTTCTTTTTAATAAATAATAATTTAACATTAATATATTGTAATTTAATTTCATGATAATCACTTCGCTCTGGTTCTATTTTCCTTTACATTTTCAAGCACTGTTTTTTCATGTTACCATTGTTTTGGGTAACTTTCCCAAATTTGATTGTACTATATTGCAATAATTGAAACTCAGTGATTGATTTCATACACGCCTTTGTCTTGTTGTTTGCATCAGATTTTTATTTTGTTAGTTTTTCTTGTCACACGTAATGTCAAAGATCATAGCTTTGAATAAAGACAAAAGTCATCATAATCAATGTTTATGACAAGAATTTATCCATTTCTCTTCTATTTTCATCATAATCAATGTTTAACTTGAACAGGGACCATATTACTGTGGAGTTGGTGCTGATAAAGCCTATGGTCGTGATATTGTAGATGCACATTACAAAGCTTGTGTTTATGCAGGAATTAACATTAGTGGCATCAATGGAGAGGTTATGCCAGGCCAGGTACAATCACAAATTTTAATATTTAAATTGCAGAAACTGATAATAGAGTTACCAAAGCATTTCCATGGTGTGATTTAAAGAACAACTTTGTGCTTATTTTGTAGTGGGAATTCCAAGTTGGTCCTTCTGTTGGCATCTCTGCTGGAGATGAAGTGTGGGCTGCTCGCTACATTTTGGAGGTAATAGAAAAGTTTCACTAATTTTTTATCATTAAGGATTATATATGATTGATGAAAATCAATGAAAACATTGATGAAATGTTGTTATGCTACAGAGGATTACAGAGTTGGCTGGAGCTATTGTTTCATTTGATCCCAAGCCTATTCCGGTGAGACATTTTCTTGTAAAACTTGCTGATAACTTGGTAGAAAGATTGAAGCATATAATAAAAACTTAATTGTATCATTAATTTATTTCAATATTTTGACTTCATTGTTTCATGGTTGTGGTATTAGGGAGATTGGAATGGAGCTGGGGCACACACAAACTACAGGTAATGAGTTTAGATTTTTTTTTACTAGGTTTTTGGTATTGTTCTTTTACTGTATCTTCAAAATATAGAACAACACAAAAAACCTAATAAAGAATTTGTACTCGAAATATATAAGCATGTTATATATATTTCAGTTATTGTTGTTTGAAATGTATGATTTTCTGTGAGTACAGCACCAAGTCCATGAGAGAAGAGGGTGGTTATGAGGTGATTAAGAAGGCCATTGAAAAGCTTGGATTGAGACACAAAGAACACATTGCAGCATATGGAAAAGGTAATGAGAGACGTTTAACAGGAAAACATGAAACTGCAGATATCAACACCTTCTCTTGGGTAAGTCATCATCTTTTGGTATCTTATGATGTTTTTTGAGATTACCAATTAATAATGTAACATTTTTTTTTTCTAAAGGGTGTGGCAAATCGTGGAAGCTCGGTTAGAGTTGGAAGAGACACAGAGAAACAAGGGAAAGGTTACTTTGAGGACAGAAGGCCAGCTTCTAACATGGATCCTTATGTGGTCACCTCCATGATTGCAGAGACCACCATCCTCTGGAAACCATGAACACATGTTTAGACCACTCAGAATTGTGTTTTCAATACCATTTGATCCACAATTTAGTTATGTCTCCAAGGAATTGTTGTTTTCTGAGGTCTTTTAAGCCTCGCTGTGTCTTCTGTATGGTTGAGAATAACTTCAACATCAATAACAAGAATTGATTCTTGGGTTCAACTTGTATTCTTATGTTACAGTAGTTACTTTATTCTAATAAATCTAGTGAGGTAAAAAAAAAAATTAGACCAATTACATGTTATCAAAATGCCATTAGCCTTTGTGATGGAGGGAATGAATGGAATGCCCGAATGAAAATGAGAATGCTCACAGGTGTTTGATAAAATGTCCGTATGAACTGAACACTTAGAATAGTCTATGTATGATGTAGAAAATGCTAATTAAAGTGTGCATGACAGGTTTTTTGGTCTAGTTTTGCACCCATTCGTTGTTCCAATCCTAACTTTCTAAAATGGGTAAAACTGAAAACTAAGAACTCAAATCATGAATTATTAGAATAAGGAATTAATCAGACCATTATAACACAGCCTTCAAGAAGAAAATCGTGCCTATAAACATGCAAGAATGGAAAATAGCAAACTCATGAGTGTTCATATTTTCCCAGTTTAAATTTTCCGGTGGTGCACGGTACAATGAATGTGCATGGATCTCCACACTTTTGAGCCATATTTGACTGAGACAAGGTTGAAACAGTTTCGATTTGTGGTTTTCTCAAGCCCCTTTTGCATGTGCACAACTCATTTAAAAATAGCACATTTAGGAACTTGTTTAATCACATCCAGCATGGGCAAGCTATAACATCAGGTTTCACACAAGCTTTCACTGTCACAGCTAACACATTTTTTGCTTCTTTCATCTTTTCTTGTTTACACGTCACACCAATCAATATATTATAGTATAAACATTAGGCCTAAGGATATATGTTGTCATTTAAATTACCAAAAAACCAATTGTTTCTTGTAACTTCTCGACAATGCAAAAGTCATAAACCAGAAACCATTTCAGAATACAAATCATAATTTACATAAGCCATGTAAACCACTACTACACTTCGCATGAAGTCCGAGAGCAGGTGAGTTTATACTTTCACCGCTAAAACTTCCAGAAATTGAAAAGCAATAATGAAAAGATATAGTTTCACAATCATTGATTTCAACCTCGGTACTAATCAGTTAAACAAATCCTACAATAAAATTGCAAAGTCAAAACAAAAGTTCAAAGACAATCAAAATAAAAAAAATATATCAACTCTTCACATCAATATCCAGCTAGGAAAGCAGCAGGTTCAGAGAACTCACTCTCCTCTAATCAAACAGATATAAAATTTACAAATCATTCAAGTATCCTATATAGCTAATAAACACAACTTTAAATAGAAATGAAGTTTCACCTTCTATGGTTTCACAACAAGCCTCTAGAGATCATTTCACGAAGAAATGACTCTGCCTTATCAATCTCATCCTTTTCAAAGAGAGCCATAATCATTATTTCGAAAGTTACTGCACTAGGCAAGCAACCGTTGTCTTCCATTTTGGACCATAAGCTCAATGCCTCATCAAGCAAACCCTTTTTACAAAAACCATTGATCATAATACTATAACTATATACATTTAAAGGGTAGCCTTTAATTAAAAGATCATGAAAGATCTCTTGTGCCTTCTCAACTCTTCCTCCTCTGCACATTCCATCAATAAGTATGTTCCAGGTGTACATATCCGGCTGAATTCCCTTTTCCATCATTGTCTTCAATAATTCATATGCCTTGTCTAAATGATAGTTTTTGCATAAAACATCTAACAAACAATTGTAAGTGATTACATCCTGTTTTTGGTTTCTCTCATGCATCTCATCAATAAGGTCCCAAACATAAGCTATTCTCCCAGATTTGCATAAACCATCGATCAGAGTACTGTAAGTCACTGTATCAGGAACCATGTTCCTGGTATCCATATCCCGAAAGAGATTCATGGCCTCATCCACTCTTTTATTCTTACATAGTCCATTAATTATGATATTGTAACTGTGAACATCAGGAGTTACTCCAATTCGGATCATATCATTAAATATGTGTTTAGCACTTTTCACCTCCTTGACTAAGCAATACCCATCCATTAAAATGTTAAGGGTAACTCTACTAGGTTTCACACCAGCTTTCACCATCACAGCTAGCACATTCTTGGCTTCTCTTATCTTCCCTTCCTTGCATAAAGCATCAATCATTATACTATAGATATAAACATCAGGCCTGATATTATTTGATATCATTTTATTTAGGAAATCATAAGCCTGTTTTGCAAGATTATCTTTGAATAGAGAGTCAATAATAGTGGCGTACATTATCACATTAGACTTGGACAACCCACCTTCTACTGTTCTGAGCAACTTGATGGCAGCTTCTGTCTCTCCTATCTTGCACAAGCCATCGATCAACATTCCGTAAGTAACCTCGTTAAGTCGAAACCCCTGTGCTACCACCTTGTCATGAAAGTTGAGTGCTTTCCTGACCTCACCCTTGAGACAGAGACCCTTGATGAGAGTACTTAAGGTAATGATACCTGGATGATAACCCAGCTTGAGAATCTTCCCAAAAATAGAGAAAGCGAAGGGCATTTGGTCTGAGTGGCAGAAACAATTGATGAGGATGTTGAGAATGACAAAGTTACTCTGAATTCCCTTGAGCTCCATCTGCTTGATAAGGGAAATAGTTGTAGAATAATGCTTCATCTTTGTAAGAGATCCCAAAATCTGCCCAAATTGGAAGATGGGAGGAACGGGGCGCATATGAAGCATGCTATCAAATAGGGATACAGCAGCTCCGTGAACATTGTCATGGTCAAGTAAAGGAGAGTGAGAATGAAAGTGAAAGGAAAAGGGGAAAGAAGGGTTGGGAAGAAAAGGAGCAAACTTGGAAATAGAACCAGAAAGACAAAACCTTAAGGTTGTCCCTGAGAGTGACATTGTTATCTTAACAAAGAAAAAATGAAAGGAGTTGTGGGTGTGAGTGTCCCTCCGAAGAGGCTTTCGTGGGTTGAATCAGCGCGATAAAGGGATTTCGTGTTCTCCATGGAGGAAGGATTTTCCGCCAATCATTGTGGGGTTTGGTTCTACCGTAATTTCGTGACGTGAAGGTGGGATCGAAGAATTTCGATCTGTAACGAGAATATGATTTTGGTAAAACAGCAAGGTTTTGAATCTGGTGCGTGCGGGAGCGTCTTCTAAATTTTCGTGAACACCGTCACGTGCATCACACCATTTTAAATGCTTTCCTCCACATTTCTCTCTCACACGTGTAATATGTTTTTATTTAAAAAAATTCAATTAATCAAAGCCACCTCAATTTGTTAAAAAATTTATCAATGTCAAACGATCATTTTCCATAAGTTAAAATACCTCATGTTCAAGTTTCTTTCAACGAAAGCTAATAAAAAAGACACTTCTCTCTCTCAATTATATGCATTAGTTTTTGTCCATAACATGATTGAAGAGGTTCAATAAAATTCTAAAATGGAGTTGGAGAAGAAAAAGAATGAAGTATAAGAAAGTGTTGTTATTGAAGGAATAAAGAAGCTCGTACTTTTGTAATTCACCCAAAGAATGGGAACTACGCATTATCTTAAATTCATGGATGATGACTTCAATTTTATAGCTACCATCGCTAGGTTTAGTTTTCGGCTGAAGTAGGAACTCTTAAATCTCACGTTTTGTGATTGTTATCATAAATTTAATAATATTTGAAAACAAAAACTGTTAACATGGATTGTTTTCACATTTTAGTTTCATATGTGGACATATAATTAATTGATATAAAAAAAAAAAAAAAACTGATTTTGAAATAGATTCTCATTGATGTGAATGGTGATTTTTTTAATTCTCTAGCAAAACATAAGGGTATATCTTGAAAAACTTCATTATAAGAGAAACAAAATCATGTATAAGTCAAAATTAATTTATTCACAAACAAAAAAAATAGACAAATTGGATGAAAGAATTTTCACGAACTAACATATATATAAGATACTTTTAATTATTAGGGAAACTCATTTAATTTTTTTCACTAAATTTATTTTCCTAACAAACATTCATTAAATTCCAACCCAAGTTGTTTGTTCAACTTACTTTTTTTTTTCTTTTTCCTATCTTTAATCAACCTACGAGTGACGTGAATAATATAATAATTAAAAAACATATATTGCATTCATATAAAAGTTAATAATTTATATCATATTTAGTACTACTGCAATCTTTTATTGCATTTTATATCATGTCAATACATAATATTTATAATGTTTATGACTTCAGCTTTTACCTTTTAGCTTTAAGTTTTTTCATTGATAACATTATCTTTTATTTTTCTCTTAATTATCCAAAAAAGTTATTTTTATTTAAGAATTTAAATAAATAGAAGTTTTTCCATATGATCGGAGTGATTTAGAATTTGTATACTAAAAGCATTTTCCCTTATTTTTATCACAAATCAATTTTCACTCGTAACAAGTAACTCTAACATGAAAACATAAATAACTAATTTTCATTTTTGTTAAGGTTAATGTAGTGATCAGAATTCGTTTACACTGATATTGTTCTTTGTTGTGCTTAATGTTTATGAGTTTTGATTACTTTATATTTGATTAATGGAGATTTGATTCACATTTTAAAATATTTGTGTGAAACACTTGCTAAAAATTTAAAATTTAAGGTTAAATATTTTTTTGGTACTTTAATTTTTGGTAAAAATTGGAAATAGTCTTTCTTTAAAACTTTGGACTAATTTAATCTCTCAATTTTGGAAATGTGTGTATTTAGTCCTTTTAACCAAATATTTTTAAGTTTATTTGACGTTTTAAACGCATTTCATGATAGTATTTGAGTTATTTACATAATTTAAATCATTCTCATTTCAATGTTTACTTAGAAACATGTTTAAAACATCAAATAAACTTAATAAAATTTTGTTAAAAAAACTAAATTTACTTATTTATTAAAAAGATGAGGAATTAAATTGGTCTAAAGTTTCGAAGTAGAACTAATTTTAATTTTCAATAGAAAGTAAGGACTAAAAACACATTTAACTCTAAAATTTATTTAATATTATTGCATCAAGAGAAAAAACATTGCTTCCTCCTACCTTTTTTCAACCAAACACTCACCCACCTTCTCCCCATAAATCCAAAACCCTAATCATGATTATTGTCAAGATAAACAAAACCCTAATTATGATTGGCGTGACATTAACGCAAATGATAAACCATAATGGATTCCACTACTTTACTACTGCTTAGGTTTTCAAGTGTTCGTTGGCCAATTCAAACCATTCTTCACGGTTCATATCCATCCTTTCTCTAATTCAAAGTCAATTTCAAAGAACATGTTGAGAGATTCTACGAAATAAATATTCAAAACTGTTTTCTACACTTTTTTCTCTAATAAAACAAAATGAACCAACCCAGAAATTTTAAATTTGTTATTGAGTTTCAGCACTTTGCCATTGAAACCTTGAATCTTTTTGTCATGTATAAAGATGTGAGAAAAACATTTAAACTCTTCAAACTTTTATTCAAATCATTCGACTAAAATAGAATAAATAGAAAAACAAAAACTCATCAAAGACCACAGCACCCAAAATAGAATCATGGAAACTTCAACACAAAGGATTGTACAAAAGCAAGTGATTGAATTCATACTCTTCTTCTTTTTCTTAAACCTTCAAAGATCAATTCAAACTTAAGAATCCTTCAAAGACCGATTCTTCAACCCCACCATAATCAACATATGTTATGAACAAAAACTTTGAAGCTCTAAATTCATAAATTTAAAGAAAGAACCTTGGATGTCTATATAATATATCCAATAATATTATTATTTTTGTTACTATTTACACAAAATGAGAAAATAAAATGGAGAATATAGCTAAATGCCTAAATATTCTCTGATAAAAAAAAAAACAGAGGAAAACAGAACAGGAACAGGGGAAGCAAACAAAACCTCCCTCTTCAACCTGTGTACACCAACACACTAATCCAAAACCCTGCACCATATTCTCACCCTATAACTCACCAACTGAAATGGGTTGGCCGGAATTTCCCAACGGCGACCGGGAAATCTGCCGGCTAATTTCGCGAAGAACATGTCTGATCTCTGGTTTGCCAGGGGACCAATCAACAATCTCCTCTGATTCCTGCTTGATCTTCCTTACCTGGCTGTGAATTGGAACACCCTTTTGTGCAAATCTTTCATCTTTGTTCATCTTCATGTTCTCCATCTTCTCTATCAATCAAAGAAAAAGTTTCTCAACTATCCTTTTTCTTCTATTTATGTATCTGTTCGATCGAGCGTTTACCACTTAGACAACCTAGGATACAGAACACACAACATGAAAAACACTTCGCATGAACCATACAACAGAAGTGAATCTATCTATGTATTTATATATATTTGTGAGTGTGAACACTCAAAGGGAATTCAAGATTGAAACGTAAGGGAGAAGAGAACAGGGAAGTTTGGTGGGAAATCTCTATCTTTATGGGATTGGTTTGTTTGAAGATGACTAAATTGGACCATGTCGTTGACACTATACACCTCACCGTGACCAAAGATTTTGCGGAGGCTCTTCCTGGCCGTTGGATTGGTTTGATGGGGTCAATCTTGTGGCAACTCATGTGGGAAACTAGAAACTACTTTTTTAATGTATGATTGTGCATTGTGTGCGGTTTTGGAGTTGCGAATGTAACTTTTTATGTCACGTTTAGTTCGGTTTTGGGTGTGATGATGCATCATGAAGTTCTGTTGAAAAGGTTGAACAATATGTGCTGTTTTTGTTTCTTGTTCCTGTCAATTTCTCATATATATATTTTTTTTGTGCGTGTGTGTGTGTATTTTTTGTGGATGGGTCGATCATGGTGCTAGCTATATGGCCATAATCAAATGGATAATTATCAATATATCCATACGGATTTGATTCCTTTTCTTACCAAGTTGCCAAATTGGATGATGGCTTTGCATTAATGCCATGCCACGAGTGGTCATTTTCTTTTGCTAGTAAAAAAAAATAATAGCTCACATAATAATAATAATAATAATATTATTATTATTATTATTATTATTATTATTAAGAAAGTTTATGAGAGATTGTGGAATTGTGAGTTATAGTTCTGTGTGTTGGAATATAATAAAATAAAATGAAATTGAGTATGTTGATAGATAGGGTCAAAGTTTGACCACTTACCACTGTTTTGTTCGTTTGTGTCTGTGAGTAGGAGTTCTAATACCAAATGCAAAGTTTCTAATTCCAGAACTTGAAAACTTCATATTTTGAGAATGGATTTAAGTAGTGGCAGATAGGGTTGAAAGTGAGTAATCACATTGTGTTTTTCTTCCTTTGTTTTTTTGTGGTATTAACCACAGTTTTTTACTCTCTTTCATTGTTTATTATATATATATTATCTATTATTTTTATTAATCAAATAGTAGGATTTGTGATTCCCAATAATTATTGTTTTGGATGTGAAAATATTTTACTTGGTGCCAATTATTTTGAAGAGTATCTTCAATGTTTTCTTAAAAGGGCTTATTAAGGATAAGGATCTTTCTTGTACAACTCCATCATTTGACAGAATTGAGTTCTTGGTCCACTGCAAGAGTGATTCCTCAAAAATAACTTTTTCTTCACGATATGTTTTTTTAATTCACATATTCTGAAGTTTTTTATATTAGTTTTGCTTCGATGATCGACAGAATTAATTATTGTATTTGAAATATTATTTGTTTTAAAATTTAAAATTTCTATTGTAATTATTTTTAAATGTTTCAGAAAATAAAAAATATATATATATTTAAATTATTATTGACTTTTATGTTTAAATAATATAAGATTATTGGATATATTAAAATAAGTTTTAATGTTAATTTAAACTAGCTACAGTAAATTGGAGGATAATTCGAACACCCTGTGCAAGTCAAAGGGACAAATTTGTAAACATAAAATAATAATTTATAAAATTTGCATGATTAAATTTAGTTAAACATATAATACCACAAAGAATCTGTTTCAAGGAATTTTGTTTCAGAATTATCCATGGTGGCTTTAGAACAAACTTCTAGAACAAGAATCTTGGAGGAAAACAAAAGTAATAGTTAAATAAAATTTTAAGGCTAATTTTTATTATAAACTCTGTAACTCAAACATTGCCGATTTAAAGTCGATAATGATATTTTAATGACTAAAAGTTTTGATAATTTTATTTTTATAATTTAAGATTATATCACATTAAGTTATAAGATAAAATTCTTAAGATTTGACTAAAAAATCACTTTAAATTATAAGATAAATTGCTAAGATTTAGTCGTTAAAAAATAATTTTCTAAACACAAAGCATAGAAAGAAAGAAAAAATGGAAACAAAAATAAATGCCCATGATCAAAACCTAACACGTGGAAAGGAAAGTCAAAGAGATTAAGAAGAATGAGAGAGGGTACTGTAGTAATTTCGATTTGAACAGAAAAAGAAACATCATGGTAGAAAAACTGAAACGGTTTGGTGGCTGAGCAGTTAAGTTTGTTAGAAAGAGACACGTGTAGGTGTAGGTGTTCCAGTCAACTACCAATGTATTGAAGTTACGTATTTGCCCCGCTACTCATATTTTCCAAAACCTTCTTTAGTCGTAGAATCAACGGTCAATGTTGGTAATACGTATTCGTCCACAAATCAACACAGGCACGCCACGTGCACTTTTTTTTTTCAATATTCGTATTCATCCGCATGACCACTACCATGCCACGTGCACTTTTTTGAGGTTGGATTTTTAGGTAAACATGATTCATAATTAAACTCAATCATATGACATTATTAGAAAGATATTTGTAATATGTATTTATATAATTGGCTTGATTAACAAAGGAGAATGAGTTATAAATTTAAATTTATTTTAATGAGATTTATTATTATCAAATTTATTATCTTTTTATAAATTAATTTTGTGGTATTAAATTAAATTTAAAGTTATTTTTTAATATTTTTAAAAATAATAAAAACAATCTTGTATGTTTTTGGTTTTCATTTTACAATAGCAAAATATATATATATATATATATATATATATATATATATATATATATATATATATATATATATATATATATATATATATAACGTGACGATTTTCTTTAAACTCTAAGAAGACTTAGAGAAAGAATAAGTGTTTCGTGTATGTGACTAACTTATGCACAAATTTAAAATGAAATTTCGAAAAAGGTATATGAGAAAAAGTTTAAAAGGTAATGTCTACATAAATAAATTTTACTCTATATAGAAAAGTTAATTTCATTTTTTTCTCTCCTTATAAAAGGATTTTGTGGGAAAGTTCATTTAAACACGTTTAAATTTAATATAGCAACAAAGTTTAAACGTGGAGTAAAGAAACAACAAAGTAGAGAAAAGGTAAAAAAGAAATTACAAAGAGTTTGTTTGTTTTTCTTTTAAAGAATCTCCATATCAAGTTTGAAATTTTTTCTTAGTGGTTAATAGTACAATGGAATCTTGTTTTTCTATTTGACAATTTGACCCTTTAAAAATTATTGGATAATTTATTAACGGTTTGATACTGGGTAGAATAGAATGTCCAAAAATTTTTGTTAAGATAAACTTTTTAAACCATAATTCTAATATCATGTTAGAAGTAAACTTTATACCTAACTTAACTTCAAAAAATCAGTTTGTAAGATGATATTTACACATTATTTAAATATTATAAAATTGTCTTATCTCTAATAATCGTGATTATAAGTGAATATAATTAATTGTTATTTCAAACCAACATAATAATGACCTTGAAAAAAAGTCAATAAACCTTAATTATGTCTTTCAACAGTTGGTGAAAGTTGTTTCAAATTAACGTTTTATTTGTCAACCTTATTATGGTGATTTAAAAGACGATGGGTGAATTTTTATTGAGTCGCATGCATGCTTTATGAAACTTCAAGTTAAGCCAAACTTCAATCCAAAGCAACTTCTCCTGTCTCATTCTACAAGCAAACTCAGGTTCGTCTCATTTATTCTTTTACAGAATTAATCATAAAAATTTAAAATAATTTGTATAAAAATTATCTGTATTTAAAAATATCTTTAGGAAATGAATACTAAAAATGCAATATAATGAATATATTATATAGGATTTTATAATTTATATAAAGTATTCTTACCAGATTTGTACGAATTATTTTTTATTGTGAAAGTATGTTCCGTATATTTCAAAAAAAAATAATTCTCTACTAACATTTGCCCACTAGACCAACTAATATAAAAGTTTCTTAAAAAAATGAGTTTGTAACTTATTTTTAATTTCATTTTAATGATACTCAAATCCTAGTAAAAATACAATAAAACAATATTTAGAATTAGTTTCAATATAGAAAAAAAAATAGAGTAAAGCATAAAAAAAAATTTGTTAAAAACAAATAGTAAATTATATTTGACTTTCAAGAAACATATATAAATATTTCAGAAAATACTTATGATCAACTAAACATATTTTAGTCATTGGTAACATTCATGATTTATAGGACTGACAATTATGAAAATGATTTTCTACAGCACACACACATTTAACTTAATAAATTTTATTTTAAACAGGGTTAAAGTCAATAATCACAAATATGTAATGTGAATTGGTTTCCAATTTCACTATGTTCATTATTGAGTGTGGATCAAATTGATGCAGGGTTGTTTCAACATGTACTTTCAAGTTTAAGTCTGTAATTATGTTAAATATTAGAAAAAAAAGAAAAGTTTTAAACTCATAATAATCCTACCCCTCTTACAATGTTGTGATTTTTTTCTTCAAAACCTTATTACCTTTATCATAATCCATCCCTAAAAAAAAAAAATAAAAGAATTGTTTTTTTAATTCGGGAAAGTTTAATTATTTTAATAATTAATTATATAGATAATTAGAAATAGTTTTCATCTGGATGTATTTGGTAAAACATGATTTTGAGACAATAAACTCAATTATTGATAACTATATTATGGGGCGTCAAAGAATTGGAAATATTTGCTCTGTACTATTCAGCAAGTTTTTTTTTCATAAATTATGCTGGAGTATATTTAGAGTTGCCGATTTGATCCCAGTCAATGTGAGTTGAGACAAAAAGGTTTCTCATTATAAAAGTTCACAGAACTGAAAAAATGCAAAAGTCTTGTGGTTAAGTGTAGCTCGTAAGCTTCATTTTTAAATATGAAAAATATATTAATTTTTAAATATATTATTGAACTTTAAATTTAGGTCGGTTTGTCTCAACAATCGATCATGACCTATCCATCTTGATAATTGGTCTAACTCGACCAATTTCGACCTTTGCCACGAATTTCGATCCGGGTTGGCCTGGATCTGTTCACCTTGACTGTGGCCTAAGTTGGTTCATCTTGTCCATGGGCTGGCTTGTCCTGTTTGTCAGCCTGATCAGACTTGTTCAGTCGTCTGTCTAGACTATCGCGGCTCGTCTCGATTGTCAGTCCATTTTGACCTTTGATCTAAATTGACCCGTTTTGACCTTTAATTTAACCCGACCGTTCAATTTTGACCTTCAGTCCAAACTGGTCTGAGACATCTTGAAACTAATTCAAAATATTGTTTCTAAGAATTAGTTAATGTATTTTAGCTGAACAAACTCACATTAGCCCTAGCCAAACGGGTTTTTTTTTTGTGTCCTCATTTGGAGGTTCCTTAAAGAGGGTTTAACAAAGAATAAATCAAGACTCACATGACCATCGACCAAATTCAAACCTCTAAATTTAGGGTCTTTCTTCCTACACCTCCAAGCATTTCTTCTGCACCTCCAAAAAATCTTAAAATTCCCAAAATACCCTTTGACCATTTAAAGAAACGCACGGACATCACACCTCCAAAAATACTTCCGGATGTCGACTTCCGGAAGTCAAAATATATGACTTCCGGAAGTCAAAAATCATCACCGGAAGTCGACTTCCGGAAATCAAAAATCATCACCGGAAGTCGACTTCCGGAAGTCAAAAATCATCACCGGAAGTCGACTTCCGGAAGTCAAAAATCATCACCGGAAGTCGACTTCCGGAAGTAAAAAAAATTACGGAAGTCAACTTCCGTAAGTAAAATTAAATCAATTTTTAATTTTTTCATTTTTTTTTAAATTTATATTTTCTAACTTTTATTTTATTTAAAATTTTAAAAAACAAGTATTAAAAATTATAAAAAAATATAAATTTTAAAAAAATTACTTTAAAAAATAAAATAACA
>Ga0214544_1002319_pt1 | contig 40153 bp, 17 predicted proteins | sample CNSS3metaG_FD_160074 | JGI IMG/M metagenome (GOLD analysis project Ga0214544, IMG submission 160074) | Root nodule microbial communities from cowpea collected in UCLA plant growth center, Los Angeles, California, USA - CNSS3 | ecosystem: Host-associated > Plants > Roots > Nodule | place: USA...
AAATAAAAATAAAAAAAATAATAATAATAAAAAAAAATAATAATAAAAAAATATTAATAATAATAGTAAATAAAATAATAATAATAATAATAATAATAATAATAATAATAACTAGTAATAATAATATATCAATAATAATAAAAATAGTAAAACAAATAATAATTATAATAATAATAACTAGTAATAATAATATATAATTAATAATAATAAAAATAAAAATAATAATAATAATAATAATAGTAAAATAATAATAATAATAAATTAAATAATATTAATAATAATAGTAAATAAAATAATAATAATAATAATAATAGTAATAATAATAAAAATAATAAGAATAATAACTAATAATAATATATAAATAATAATAATAATAATAGTAATTATAATAATAATTAGTATTATTATAATAATAGTAAAAATAATAATAAAAATAATAATAATAGTAGTATCAGCTTTATGCATCTGTTTTCTGTTGGTTGTATTCCCTTCAATTATTAATGAAATGAAATGCAATGCTTCTTATCTTTATGCATCTGTTCTGTTGAATGAATCCAAGGGAGAAAAAAATTGGAAAAATTAGAAAATGGATAATTGATCACATTAAACAAAGCATTAAAATTGGAATCAGTAATCAAATCTGAATTTGAACTCATATTATTGATAGGGGGAGCATGATCACAGTTGTATAGTTGCTAGATTGTGTGTATTGCTGCTGTAAATGTTTTTCAGGCTCACAAGCTTCAAGCTAAGGTATCACTTCATCAATTGGTATCCAACAAATAGAGGTTGGCTTCATCAAATCAGGGGGAGATTGTTGACATGAGAAGCCAAGGTGGTTTGCTTCTTGAAGATTTGATGAAGATTAAATGAAGCTCTTTTGAACTATCTTGAAGCCATTACCATTGGAATGAAGCCTACATTGATGAAAGAAAGGAGATTTGATGATATCCATGATGATCAAGGCTGAAACGTGTGCTCCCCATGTTGTTACATCATTAAGAAAGTGTATTTGTAGTTTGTAATTCATGTTGTAGACCTTATAGCATTAATTAGATGTAGTTTGGTCTTTATTGTGTTTTTAATCTGTTGAATGGTTTTTCAACAGGTTAAAATGTCTCTTTTAATCTATTGAATGACTTTTTAACAGGTTAAAAGGTTGGTTGCAGTATTCTTAAACTGCAACAAATTCAATCAATTGATTTAGTTTTTGATCGACTGATTTCACATAAGTCAATTGAAATCAACCTATTGAATTTTGTAACAGTTTGACTATAAAAGCAGTGATTTTCGAAAGAGAGGTTTGTTGATCATTTTAGAGCACGATTTTGTTCTGGAAACTTGTGGAAACTCTCTCCTTCGTGATCATAGGTGTTGCAGCTATTGAAGGTTGATCTTGGATCAATTCTTGGAGCTTTTGGCTTGGTTTGAGGCTTGGAGAAAGTGGTTCTTGGTAGGCTAGGTTGTCCTACCACTGAGGTTTGATCTTTCTCAAGCTTTGTGTGTGTGCCTAGTGGTTTTCCAGGTCTGCAAGAGGGTTCTTGCTGTGCTGGTGTGATTCTTGTGTGATTCAAGAGTCTTTTGTGGTGTTTTTGCATATTTTGGAAGTGTAAGAGTGGATACTCTGTAAAACTTTTGAAATAGTGCAAAGTCAAGCTAAGGTTGCTTGGACAAACTAGATGTAGCTCAGGTTTGAGTGAACCAGTATAAAATCTCGTGGTGTCCTCTCTTCTCTAACCTTTCTCTCTTGCATTTTCATTTTACAGTTTCAAGAATCTATGCTTTAATCATATTTTTCATGTTCTTGCATGTTTTCATAGCATCGGCAGCATTGAGCATGTTTGTATAATCATTTAGAACTGGTCTTGATCATTCTTGAGCATTGTTTCTGGTTTAAAATTCAAATTCGCATTTCTGCATTTTTTCCAGTATTTTAGTCGACTGTTTTTTAGTTTCAATCGATTGATTATACCAGAACAGAATTTTTTTAGTAAAATCAATCTGTTAACTCTGTTTTTGATCGACTAAAAGTGTACAATTCAGTATTGTTTGCATCCTAACTTGGTGATCTATTTGATTCAATTAAAGGTGGTTTTTAGCTTGTAAAGATAGCCTAAATTTTTAACTACCCAATTCACCCCCCCCCCCCCCTCTTCTTGGCTTTTTAACCATTTCAAAACTAACAAATCAGTCACTCAAATAGATAAGCAAGATAAGTACAAAGAGTTGTTGATCTCTCCCCATGCCTCTCTCAACCTCTCTCTATATTTTCTATAAGTTTACAAGGAGAAATATTCCTTATGCAACTCAACGTCATTATTGGGCTCAGCCAAAATATTTAAAATAGATGTCCTTCTTTCCTAGCTCATCAATAATGATTATGGCTTAGCCTCAAGTCTACTATTTTCTTCTATTTTCTCTGCAAAACAACATAATATTATCAAAACTTACCACTTTGTCTTCTTCATGATATATTCTACATAATTAGGTTAAAAAGGGTTGTTTTATCTCTAGATGTATTCATTAATTACATGATAAGTTAAAAAGGGTTGTTTTATCTCTTGTCAAAACAAATTTTCCCCTAGAATTTAATATAGAGGCAACATTTGGTATGAATTTGTGGACACAACAATTTAAAGATGTGAATGCTTGTATATGAACTACGGTGGGGAAAAACCAACTTCTTAACTAAAATAGTCTGACCTAGATGCTCAAAAAATGCTAAGATGCAATGAATGAAAAAATAAGATGAGTGTATGAATGAAATGGATGTAACTAATGATGTTATTGACTCAAAAGAGGATCTATAAAATGAACTAAGTATTAGGGACTTCTAATGCATGATTCCACAACTAAAGGGAACTAAATTGAGTGCTAAAAGATGATTTAAACCAGTAAAATCATAATTCACAACAAAGCATAGCATGTTAACGTGTAGGCACATGGGATAGTCAAAATTCACCATAGAATGATAGAACGGATTGAGAGATTATGCAAAACACTTGGATTTAACTTCAATTAGATATAGGAACTGGAATGAATCTATTTGATGCACCACACACAAAGATCCCAAAATAATAACCCTAATTGCATGAACACTGATGTAGATGAACTCATATTCGACTTTTGTTTTTATTTTATGATGTTTTAAAATGAATTACCCATGTAGAATGATTCAAAAAGACCTAGGGAATGATTAAGAAACTAAAGCAAACACAATCACAAACTAAGAACACAAATTCAGAAATTGCAAGACAAACATTAACGAAATTAACTACCTCGACCTCTAATTCACTAATTTTTGTTTGAAATGAAGAATTAAAGATGATACAAGTTGTGATTTACTTTTATAACCAAACAGAATCCACACAAACACTTAAGCATCAAGAATTACACAAAATCAATAATTAGGCACAAGGACTCTCGATTTTTTATTCTTCACAATTTTTCTTCCAATTGATCACGTTTATACTGAAACTGTGATATGTTGTGGTCTTTTAGACACACTAGATCATAGGCATGAATCCATAACCTAGACCTAGTAAGTTTAGGAAGAAATCTTGAGCAAATCATATAATTGAAGAGTAATTCTAATGGATAAACATAGAACAATAAGAACACATGATGAATTGACTGGAAATCGAATACAAAACAATAATTGGATAAATCAAACGGTACAAAATGTAGTTATAAGAACAATAGAACATGATACCAAATGTACAACACAAGGCTTGGAGTTCTCGAGCCTTCCTCTCACCAAGGATCATGATCCTCAAGTGAAAAATGCAAAAACAAAAAAAAGCGTGAATGAACATAAGAGAAAAATGAAGAACTTGATCCAGTTTGTGGAAGTGAGTTGAGTGAATGTTGTAGGTTTAAAATGCCTTTCTTGGCCAAGAAGGGGGGTCGAATTGGCTGAGTACTTAAAAATGCTCAATTAAAATTTGTAAAAACACTTTCTATTTGAATTCAATTGACCAACAAATCAAATATTTATTATTGCAAGACCATACATTTCAGCCAATTGAAAAACAAAATTAACATATTAATTTGTTCATGCAGTATGATTCAACAAACTAAAATATAAAATGAACTAACTAATATTCAAAGAAATTCTATAGAAACACGGAAATCACCAAACTCACTCAAACAACATGTTTTATCAAACAAGACTGATTCCAATTGATATATCAGACTTAGTCATATCACCATATTACATAAATGAACATGTAAACCTTACAAAGATTGATTTAATGACTTTTCTTGAGATGTATAAGAAGAACTAGATAAGGGAGAGAGGATCACACAATTATTTTTATACTAGTTCACTCAATATCTAGGCTATATCTAGTTTATTAACTTGAGCCTGATACATTCTATATCAAAAGAATTACAAAATCCTTCAAAGACTTCACTTTTGAATCTTAGGAAAACACCAAGATTCTTGAATCCCACAAGAATCTTAACCTCTACACTACGAGATCTCACTTGTAGACTTGGAATCACACCAGGATACACCAAGATGCATAAGAACAACCCAACCTTGGTGTTGGCTCTCCCTACACAACCAAAACCCATTCTTCAAGCTTTAAAACCAAGCCAAATTTGCTCCAAGATACAAAGATTTTTCACTCACGAGAGAGAGTTTTCCAAATGTGTTTCACTACTTTCGCGCTTAGAAATCTCAAAAGTTACTCCACTCTCTAAAAAACTAGCTAATAGCCTTATCATAAGTGAATTCAACAGGTTGATTTGTCCGTACAATTTATTGATTTCACTTTACTTAAGTGAAATTAGTTGATTGAATAACAATTCAACAAATTCAATACATCCATACCAAAACTACATGAAGCAAGATCTTTTAACTTGTTAAAACCTTTTTCAACATATTGAAAAGGACAAACACAAGACAAAAAGATATTTATACATATTTCATACAATCTACGAATTAAGTCCAATCTTCAAGCTTTGTGATCTTCATATCAATTCCAAATTCAATATACCTTAAGCTTGACCATCAACGAATCACATCAATTCTCCATCAATTACACATGATCTCATGCACTAGCTTCATCAAATCCATGCATTAAGGTCACTTGCTAACAAATGTTGTGTATGTCCATGAAAGAATGAGCTTTTATCCTATATACAATGAATCTCCTCTCCTAACTACAGCTGATTAATTAACTCAATTCCTAACTAGAGAAGACTACCTAAAACTAATTAAACTAACTAAACCTAATCTAGACTATCACTTCTCTAAGCTTATCGTTGAAATCTGATCCAACTAGATGTGGTTAAGGGCACTCCAATGGTTACTTTGATCTTCAACATATCACAAGATATGCCTCTTAGAGCCTACAATGGTCTGGCCAATTATTTGAGCTTCAATTGTGAAAGTCAACTCAAAAGTCAACACTTCAGCATATGAAGGCTTCAAGTTCTTTAGATTTTGCTTCCATTGTCATTTATGATTTTTCTTCCTTGAATTAGCATTTTACCCATTGCAATTCATGTATCAACTTGTTCTAGAATCACCAACTGAAATTATTATACGGGTTTACTAAAAAGACTACTTAACTAAACTAATCTACTAAACTAATTGGCTAAACAAGGGTAAAAGCAGCTGCTCCATTATGTCATCTTCTAGCCCTTTTCCAGTGTTTCTTAGTCCCAGCAAGTGTATTTTGATGCTCCTTGAAGCTTCCCAAAATTGGCACAAAGATACGAGTTGATTTCCAAATGTCAACCTAAAATCAACAATTCATATTTTGGCCAAAAAGTTGTCACAACAACTTCAGCTGTTGATTTTTTTCAGTTCTTTGCTCTTAATCATCCCTCAAACCACTCCATTTAATTGCCTTGGTTTATTCCTTTCTACACCAAATCAAGTTACACAAGTTAGCTCTTCTAAACCAAATAAAAAAACACATAAACAAAGTTAGCAACTAGTTTATTTTTAACTAAAATCTGAAACAACTTGTACAACTAGATTCTAATTAGTCTAAACTATATTTATGTACTAACTATAACTCTAATTAAAGAAAATTAATACTTAAATAATTGTCATGTACTAAGCTAATGTTATACTACTAAAAAGAAATATAAAGAAAACTAGAACCTAGGCAGCTATCACTTACTAATTAAAACTAGAGTGCTAACCCTAAAATACAAAACTAAGCTACTGAAAACTAAAGACTGACTAAACATTTCTAAAAACATGTTAAAACTACTAATTTTAAAATAAAAGAAATGAGCAAAATAAGAGAATCTACTTATAAGCTAATTAATTAAAATCATTTCTAAAAAAAAAACATAATTAACTACTAAAAAAAATAACAAAATATGTACTTAAAAAAATAAAAAAAGAAACTAAATTGTGGAATATTGCAGGAGATGACTTTTCATGAATCAAAATTGGAAGTTGTATTTATGATGAATAGATATGAGATTTGTAAGACTCACTTTAATTGCTGCCCTAAATTTAAAGGGGTTGCCCCAATTTGTTGGGCCTAAGGGTGGCCCATAGGGTGTCACAAGGCCCCTAAAGCAGCCAAACACTCCCATTGTGCACTTACTTGCAAAAAACAAGTACCTTACTCCTTCCTTGTTCCCTCACAGAAGCTCTACTAGGGTTTGTCGTTGTTCCGTGTCAAGCAAGTCCAACCTCGTTCCCATACACGTGTGTCGATTTCCTACCGTACCTTCTTCATTTCCAGCTCTATCATCATGATTCTAACTAGGGTTCATCATGGTAACTCATTTTGAATTTGTTTCGTTGTTTTTCAGCTCGCAAATCCGCTTCGGGAACTGTTGTACTCATTTGCTTAAGTGTGAAAGTGTTATGCTACCTTTTTCTAGGTTAGGGAAGCTAAGGTTTTGAGTTTTAATGTAAATTGTTGTTTTTTTTTAACTCTATTTCATGCTTGTGGTGATTAAATGATGTTTAACATGATATAATTATGGATTGTGCATTGTTTTAGATGAATCTGTATGTTGGCTTGCGTGAACAATGGAGAAAATCTGATAATCTCGCCCAAGCGAAAGTATCAGAAAACCCTCCCAGGTGTTGTGCGAGCTGTCGCTCAAGCGACGAGCTCTAGTCTTGAGCGAGAAGCCATCTCACTCAAGCGAGGAGGTCTCACCTCAGTGAGAGAACGCGACAGCACCATTGTTCCACTTTTCGAGCTCTTGCCTAGGCGAAAGGAGCTCGCCTAAGCGAGAGAACCCTCTCGCTTGAGCGAGGCCTTTCAGCCTGAGCGAGAACTGGGCGAGGATGTGCTCTTGTTCTATTTTCTTCTCTATTCTTGGATGCTTGCCACATGTTTGGTTGGATTACTATGTTAAAGCATGAAATGAGTGATTTTGCATGTATTGAATGGTTTATGGGCTGGAATTGATGAGTTTGGCATGATCTTGGCATGTAAAATGAATGGGATGGTTGGTTACAAAGGTTGAAATGGAATTGGTATGTATAATGACCTTGTGTTGGTTGGAGAAACATGATTTTTTGTGTGGTTAGGCCATAATTCCATGAATCTCTAGGTAAGATCTCATGGTGGTGCCTCATTGGTCAATATGTAATTCCATGACCCCTATTAGTGGGAGCTCATGGTGGTGTCTCATGCTTAGGACGTAATTCCACAAAGTTAGTGGTGGTGCCTCATTATAAAATTTAGTAAGGATTCAAGTAAGGATTACATCTTGGCACTCTAAAGAGTCAATGAGTCTCACGTAGAGCATACTGACTCAAGTGGTGTGAGTAGTAGGAGGCCCTAGTCTTTGGCAGGATAATGGCCTTAGATGTTTGAAGGCTAACCTTGTGAGTGGTAGGGTGAAACCCATTGGCAATTGGCTTTGTAGAGTAGTAGAGGCCACCGCAAGTGCAAGCATCCAGTGAATCTGACTATGTATCCGGATAATCGTGTCTTGAGTCGTAGTGTTTTGGTTACGAGTCTTCACATGCTTGGTTGATGTACGTATCTTTGTATATAAAATTGTATGAAATAGCATGATAAATCGTCTTTCTACTCGAGCTTACCCTCTCTGCTTGTTTGTGTGATTTGTGTGTGGTTTTCTCTTTTTGCGATGATCATCAATTTATTGATGGGAGCAGATGCGAGAACTCTTCATCATCATTAGGGTGATAAAGATTTTGCTGCTTAGCTCGTCTCGGGTCGGATCCTCTTATTTTCGAGTTTTCCTTTTAGGGTTGTGGCCCATATTTTATCTACTCTTTGAGCATTTATTTAGAATAATGTCAAACTATTCTTCTGTCTTGTTATTGGCATCGTGGTGTGCCTTAGTATTTTATTTTTAGTACCTTGGATATATGTAAGGAGTGATTTTATACTCCGCAAATTTATTCTTTATATTATCTTATGTGATATTCCATTTAATTATTCTATTATTTAAATGGAATGTTACAAGATTTAAACATTGTGATTTACATATGTTTTTATTTTGTTAGACTTTTTTTTATATATAAATGTTTCTCTTGCCTTTTTTCAAAGATTATGAAGTATAATTGGTAAATATATATATATATATATATATATATATATATATATATATATATATATATATTTGAAACAGGTTTTCTGAAAATTTTAGAATAAGAGTTTAGAATTCAAATTTTCATAATAGAATTTTCATAATAGAGTTTTAAAATCACATGAATTATATTTCAGAATAGGTGTTTCAGAATAAGATTTTTGGAAAAAACTTCTTAAAAATGTCTGAAATGACTTTCGGAACTAGCTTTCGAGAACACTTTGATGAAATGTGTTTTGAAAAGACAATTTGGAACACATGAGATACGATATAGAAAACACTATTTAGATTGAGTTTTTTCAAGGTTAAATATGTTTTGGTCCCTTAACTTTCAGTGAATTTTGGAATTAGTCCATTTTGAAATTTTGGACCAATTTAGTCATTCATCTTTCGAAATACGTGAATTTAGTCCTTTTAATCAAATTTTGTTAAGTTTATTTGATATTTCATACGCAAGATTGTATTTGCGGTGTTTATACTGTTTGACACAATTTTGTTTTTAATATTAAGTCAAATACTATTATAAAACGTGCTTGAAATGTCAAATAAATTTAACAAAATTTGATTAAAAGGACTAAATCCACGCATTTCGAAAGATGAAAGACTAAATTAGTTCAAAATTTCGAAATGACTTAATTCCACGTATTTAACCCTTTTTTTATTTTGTATTTTTCCTTCCTTTTTTGTGTAATTTTCTCTCTCTTTTCTTCTTCCTCTATAGCGGCGGTGATGGTTAAAGTGTGATGATAGTAAGGTGTGGTGCAATGATAAAATGTGTTTGAATCTTTTCTTATTGTAGGGGTGCAGTTAGTAATTGTCGAGGTGAGTGGGTGCAGTTAGTAATTGTCGAGGTGAGTGCAGGAAGCAAATGTCTTTTACTAATTTGCAAGACCAATTAAATTGGCCCAAAAGTTTTGGTGAATTTATTTTGCAATTTCTTAAAAACTTATGACCTAAAAGAAGATAAATAACAAATAATTATATAATATTAATATTGTTTTTTATATTCTAGCTTAGATTTATTTTATTAAAGTATTAATGATGCATTAATTTATTTAATAACTGAATGTAATCAAACATTAAAAAAAAAAAACTAGTTATGCGAACTCTTGGAAGGAAATAAACTACTTTACGAGGAAATAAACTATTTTGGCAAGTGATATGAAAACAATTGAATTAAACTAATAATTAAATTTTTTACATCTAACCTAGATAAAATTAAGGGTGTTATAAACTCTATTTTTGGAGCCTTTAAATGGTATTTTTTTCGGAAAACTCTCGTATTTAGATATGACTCACTGAGATCAGGTAAATGGAAGGAAGAGAAACATAAAGGTTGTTACTTGTCTAAAATGAAATTCTATAGAAAAAGAAGAATCAAACTCTTTTCAAATAAACTTTCGAATTCCCATATATTCTCTCAAGATGTTATTAACCTATATCAAACAATGTATATTATAGAGAAGGTTATCATCTGTATTTTAAAATAGTCTCTCTCTTGTCCATTGGTCAATCCTCTTCAAGTTGTTTTTGAAATAAGAACTTTCTTTCCAAGAGAACATTGTAGAGTAAAAAAGATGAATAAGATTCAATTAAAGTTGCTTTTGAAATGAGAACTTTCTTTCCAAGAGAACATTGTAGAGTAAAAAAGATGAATAAGATTCAATTAAAGTTGCTTTTGAAATGAGAACTTTCTTTCCAAGAGAACATTGTAGAGTAAAAAAGATGAATAAGATTCAATGAAAGTTTAAATGTTTCACGCAAGGTTTTAAATGCACTAACATTTATTTAAGGGTTAAATATGTTTTTGATTTTCTAACTTTCAGTAAAAATTGAAATTAGTTCCTCTTAAAAAACTTTGAATAAATTTAGTCTTTTATTTTTATAAATGTGTCAATTTAGTCCTTTTAACCAAATTTGTTTAAATTTATTTGACGTTTCAAACCTATTTTTTAACTAACATTGAAGCGAACATGAATTGGACAAACATTCCTCCATTACACATTTAGATAGTGGTTATAGCTGAGTTTTATTTTATAACATTTTTATGGCATAGACACCAAACTTAGAAGTTAGTTTCAAGCTTTTTCTTTCGAACACCTTGTTATATGCAAATCCAAAATTGGTTTATTAATATGTTAAATAATACTCGCGTTGAAAGGCTCGAAAAAGTTTGTGAAATAATACTCTATGTAAAACTTGAAGAAATTAAAAAAAAAAAAAAAAACCCATATGGGTAGGTTTTAGAAACAAGTAAAAAAAATATATGTAGTCATATAAAATTTTGTGTTTCTTTTTTCCCCTAATTGCTTATTAAAACCTGACAACTAACATTGAATTATTTTCGATATTTATGAAAAAATAAAAGGTTTTTAAAATCATCTTCTCTTGAATATGTATTTATTCACGTATAGTAAAAATAGTTTAATTTGGTATATTTATCTTCTCTAAGAAAACAAATGCTAACAACGTTTCTACGTTGATTTAAAAAAAAATCTAAATATACAATTCGGTGGCTTTTATATATTGCAATTTTTTTTTTTTTACCTTTACAACTTTCATTCATGTTCTCTAATCTTCTTGTTGTTTTATCTCCTCTTAGTGGCCTGACTAGTAACTTTTATTGCATTAAATTTTGGATTATTCCTAATATTCTCCATATAAATCTCCATACAATCGAAACTTGAAGTCTACCACTAATAATTATAAGACCCACTTTTTTTTTCTGTCTTTAATGTTTAACGGCCTGACCTTATCTATTGGGCCTAAAGCCAACACATAGGGTACCCCAAGACCCCTTACAGCCACTTGTTTCCCTTCATTCTGCATTACTCGGCAAAACAACCCTTTTCTCACTTTCTCTTATCTCCAATAGAGCTCTGCTAGGGTTTGGTCCTCATTCTTCCTTTAAGCTTGGTGAAGTGGTGAACATTTCCCTCCATGTAAGTTAGGCTTCAACTTTCGTCTTTCTTTACCCAGTCTTTTGTTCTGGTTTAAAAATGGGTTCTTTCTAGAACCTCACCCTCGTGTTGGTGTGCCTCTCTTTTCAGTTCTCTAGTGTTCTTGGAGTTGTGGTGCCATTCTGCTAGTGCCTAAAACCCCTCACAGTAGCTTTTGCTAAGGAAAGGGAAGCTAGGGTTTCGTTGTTTTTAAGTTATAAATTGCATGCTTGGTCTATTTTACGTCCTGGATGCTTGATTCATATTGTTTATCGTGTGAAAATACATTGCCTGTGTTGTTGATGTGATTCGAATCTAGCTTCGCACGAGTGAGAGCTGGTGGGTTCTACTGAACTCGCCCAGACGAGTTAGGTGGTCACTCAAACGTAAAGCTCTCGCTTAAGCGAGGAGCTCTCGCTTGAGTGAGAACAGCTGAAACCCATCTCCCTTTCTGTTTCGAGGGCTCGCCTAAGCGAAGGACACTCTCTTGAGAGTAATCTCACCTAAGTTAGATAGGCTAGCTTGAGTGAGACCTCGATGTGCTCTCTATTTGCAATGTCGCCCAGGCGAGAGCTGGTAGCTTGAGTGAGGGTTCCTCTCGTCCGAGCGAGAGCTCTTTAGCCTGAGCTATATTGACAAAGTTGGTTGGATACTTGCATGTTTCTAATGACTGGATGGTTTGTTGCTTTATAAAGTTAAGTATGATGCCTTGTATATTCTATATGATGTAATGGGACTGGAATTGATGAGCATGGTATGAATAAGTGCATGAATCGTGATTGGTTGATTGGTTGGTTGGTTATTGGCATGAGATTATTATGCTTGATAAATCTATGGTTGGTTGGTGAGACATGTGTATGGTATAAGGTTGACGTAATTCCATGAAACTCTTGGTGAGACTTCATGGTGGTGTTGGATGTGATGGACGTAATTCCATGAACCTCTTGGTGAGATGTCATGGTGGTGTCGTATGATCACCAATTCCTTGGTGTGAGCAGATGTGGGAAGCCTTGGTGATCGCAGTAATGATGGAAATGTTACAGCGTAGTGGTGGTATGTGAATGTTAAGCTCACTGTTGAGCTCACTATTAAGCTCATGTTTGGAGGACTTGTGTAGTTTTGGAATCCCTTGCTTATGAACAAGTTCTTTTGGATAACTGTGAACTTTTCTTTTTGTTCTGGCATTGTGTAGTGCCTCTGTTTCCTTGTCGGTATATTTGGATGACTGTAAAATCCTTTATACTTTAAATCTCGTGCTCTTTGAATATTATATATTATGCGATGTTTTATTTAAATAGATTTATCTATTAAATAAGACGTTACAATAACTAATTCACATTTTAATTATTATTTACATGAAAAAATATTTATGTAGGCATTTTATTGATCTTAACATAAGCACAACTGTTGTCATCTATTTCTTTATGCATTTTTAAATATCTCGTTATTGTAAATTTTTAAATTCAATTAATTTGATTCATAAATGGTAAAATAAGATACTAAAAATGTTGAAATATAATAATTAATTAGTGAAACTAGTAGAAAAGTATAAATATGAGAATGTAGGTTACAATTTTTAAATTAGTAAAAATACTTAAATTACAAAGATGAAAAAAAAAATACAAGTTAAAGAAATATTATCAAATAAAATATAAATACTTTTTAGTAAAAATTGTAATCCAGATATGAAAGAACAATAAACCACGTATTACCAAATAAAATATAAATAATTTTTTAATAAAAAGTTTAATCCAATTTTGAAAATACAACGAAAAATAATTGTTTACTTTATTTTATGTTTTATTTTTTATTTTTGTAATTCCTTTTCTTGCAAAGACCTAGAAGATAACATTTCGGAAGTGATAGTGACTTAAAAATAGTATAATTTGATTATTTTAATATTAAAAGGTTTTAGTATAAATAGTTTTATTATAAACGAGTTTCATTATTTTAAAACACACCATCTCCAGAAACTACTTTTTTAGAGTTCTCTAACTTCTATCTAGGAGTTTTCATCCTCTATTCGTCTGAATGAAGTTTTGAGACCATACGAGTGATCCTCGGGGCAAGCTTTTTAGTGTGGACCAATCAGTTTCTCTATTCACGTAAGTTGAGTTTCGGCCCATTTTCATGGTCTTTGCTATTTACTATTGCATCTGAGTCTTCTTCCACTTGCATGTGTCTTTTTAGTCATCAATATGAGTCTTTGTTGATCAATGATCTAACGATATATCCTGATCATTCTTTTGATGTTTCTATATACATAGAGCATCCTGCAAGTTGAGAGGAATTTTGTTGGTTAAAGTCTTATGAGTTGCTTGCTTAGGTAAGGCAAACTAGTCTTTATCTATGTGTGTGTGTGTGAGTTTATCTAAAAAAACATGGAAATACGTGTATTCAAACTATTTGATGAAAAACTTAAGAGAATCATAATGCATATATGATGTTTGTGAAAATGCCAAAATGAGCTTTGGATATGAATTATGCAATGCAACTATCCTAACACAATCTAAACATTGAGATGCTCTTAGGCACAAATTAGACTAAATGAAATTATTGTGTCGCAACCAAAATTGTGGAGAGACGACGAATAAAAAGTAAAAAATATATGTATAAAAAAATAGCCTTGGGGTCGCCACCATAATTATTTTGGAAAACTATGGAAAACCATAAAGATAAGAATAAGGTCTACAAAAACAGATTTTGTAGAACTTGTTCTTATCCAGGTCAATTTCTCCTACGTAGTTCTTTATGGAATTAGGGTCACAGTTCTTATCAATAGCCTTGCGAATTGTCAAATCATTTGTCGGATCGAGACCCTCAACTTTGTAATGGTCATTGAATCCTTCCAGATATAGACCCACTCCTTTGGAATGGTCAAATCAAGTTGCATCGAGACCCTCTCCGTGGGACTGGTCATCGATTCCTTTACATCAAGGCCCTCTGCAAAGCAATGGTCATTGATTTCTTTGTCACATCAAGGCCCTCTCCTTTGGAATGGTCACTGATTTCCTTCCTTTACATCAAGGCCCTCTGCAAAGCAATGGTCATTGATTTCTTTGTCACATCAAGGCTCTCTCTTTTGGAATGGTACAATCCATATATAAAAAAATCAAAAATTTAAAAAAAAATTCAAAAACCTGAAAATATTTCAAAATTTCATAAAAAATTGTAAGAAAAGAAGCAAAATCTATTTTTTTTCTTTTTTCTTTTTCAATAAAGAAAAAAACATAATTTCAAAAGTTAAAAACAAAAAAACTTTTCAAAGTTTGTTTGGCATCACGACCCTCTGTAATAGACTAGTGAGTGATTTCTTTCTTCTCTTCTAGATAAAATCTTTTTTCTAATTTTACTTTTCGGATCCTGACCCTCTTCATAGAATTTGTCATCACATCCCTTTAAATCAGTTTTTATTCACCCTCTTCTTTTTCAAAATCGTAACCAAATTAGTGTTTCAAACAACATTGATGTAGATGCTTCCACAAGTTATCCCTAAAGTATGAACCATGAAAAAATTTTATTCCCTCACCATTTCATTATTCTTTTTTTTTGAAATTTTGTTATTGAAAATTCTACTTACTCGACAATTTTGTTGACAACACAATTGTCAACACCCAATTTCGTGCCCTTAGGCCAATCCATACTCTTACACTAGGCCAACTTTTGAAGTCACTATCATTTTCTTCATGTCATCAATAGTTGGGGCAAGCCCAAACATACTTGGTGCCCTGAGACCAAATCAAACTTGGCCAACTCTCTAGTCAGTCCTCCTCACCTCATCCAAACCCTTCTAAGCCATTGGAAATTTCATGCATGTTGTTTAGATGGTGCTTCAAAAGAAATGATACAAAAAATAGAGTTTCTCAATAAACTGATCAGATCAAAGAATTGATTTCAAAAATGAAAAAAGAAAAAAAAAGAATGAAAGAAAAAACAATATCTTAGGAAGAGGGGAACTCCTTGTTATCCTAGCCAAAAGCAAATGAAAAGAAAACAAACCAACTAGGGCAATCCTCTTAATTCGATCTTTTTCAGTTCCACTATCTTTTCTGAAACAATACCCCTTGTTTATTCAAATTATTCTACATACACCAAAATTGGGGCAGGTTTGTAGGTCTCATGAATTTCTCACTCCAATGTTCATAAATCCCCAGCTTCTCAAACAAAACTCATACTTCATTCAAATTCATCTCGATACCCTAAAATTGGGGCAAATTTACGGGCATCTCATTAATTTATCGCCCTAACATTCACATATCCATATTCTCAAATACTTGTTTCCAAACACCAAAACTAGGGCAACTTTTTGGGTCTCTTGTGTTTCTCACCCTAACATTCACAAATTGCATCTCCATTGAGAAGTGTGTGGGGAATGACATACCCACGTGGCTATCCCAGTCTCCTCTAAACCCTTCCAAAAGTTTCCCACTTTATGCTCGTCTGCAAATTCAGGCAAGTGCACACGAATTTTACGAAAGAGAAAGTCTAGTGTATAATCATCTTAAACATTCGACCTCGAGAAGTGTGACATCCCTCACTTTCATGAAACATTGAAAATCAATATGAGTTTGATGATTGCAAATAAAACAATTGACCCAGGCATGCGTAGAAAAATCAAAAGACAAGACACAACCAACTTTTTTCCATCAGGCATTCAGGTTTTCATGCATATCAGGGTTTTGACACCCTAGTTCTAGCATTGAGGTTAACACCTTGAGTAGCAAGAAAATAAAAAAAGGAAAGTTGTACATACATTCATCATTCATGAGTTGGCATATTGACATGCATCTTGCACAAACAATCATAACATATGTTGCCCTCGGTCCATGAAAAAATCTTTCAGATCGAAGTTCTCTTCATTCATCTAAATGGTTATCGAATCCTTCAAATTACAAAATCCTTATCAATCAAGTTTTTCTAGCATATTGGGGTTTTGACACCCTAATCACTACACCAATGTTTCTACACCTTGTATTCTTCTACATATCGGGGTTATGACACCCTGATCCCTGCACCAAGGTTTTGACACCGTGTTTCTTCTACATATCGAGGTTACGACATCTAGATTCCTGCATCAAGGTTTTAACACCTTGTTTCTCTTGTACATCGAGGTTACGACACCTTGATCCTTGTACCAAGGTTTCGACACTTTGTTTCTCTTGTTTAAGTCAAGATTTCTACACTCTTCCAAAGTTTCTACGACTTATTTTCTCCTCTTTAAGTCGGGGTTTCAACACCTTGCCAAGGTTTCAACACCTTGTTTCTTCTCTTTAAAAACATTGCTACCAATGTCTAAACACCCTATCACCTCTCTCTTGCAATCATTACTCCATTTCAAAATACTTGGATTTTCATCCTACGTATCTCCATAACAATGAGTTTGATGATTGAAAAGAGTACAATTGACTTTAGCAAAAAGAAATTCAAAAGGCAAAGCATAACAAGTTTTTCATCATGCGTTCATGCATTTTAGGATTTTGATCTACAATAATGTTTTGAACCTTGTACTTTAAATGAGAAAACATGCTTTCCATCATGCAAAACCATTTGTATGTCATATCATCGTGCCATGTGTTGACACCAAATTCAAAAAGCAAAAATCTTGACATCATGACACAGGTGAGCATTGTCATGCATCATGCTTCTTCAAACCATTGTTTCTTCTGAAGGAATCAATTTACAAAAATCATCTTGACATTTCTTAGATTGATGGTCATCTTCATTCATATGAACGACTTATATATCCTCCAAGCCTAGCTTTGCCTGGCCTCCAAGCCTAGTTTAGTACTAGATTTCAAGCCTAGTTTTGTATTGGCCCCCCCCCTGAGCACATCTCACCGAGCCCACCAAGTCCAGTTTAGTCTAGCCTAAGCCCAGTTTCACACTAGCCCCCAAGTCTAGTTTCACACTGTCCCCCCAAGCCCAATCTTATCTGGTCCAAACTGAGCTTTGCTTGGCCTCAAAGCCTAGCTCATCTGGCCCCTTTAGCCTAGTTTTTATGGCCAAAAGAAAGTAGAAGGGAAAAATGAAAATGCAAAAAAAATTCCTTTCAAAATATTTTACCACTATCATGCTTTTTCATCCTATCACATCATCCATGATACATCATAAAAATCAGTGAAAGTCAATTAAAAAAAATCGTTAAAACCGATAAAATTTGAAAAAATTTGAATCAGTACAAGTTTCACCAATGTTAAACATTCACGTGATGTTTGCCAATACATCAAAATCAAACCTCAGGTTTCTCCTTTCAGATAACGACCCTCTCCTTGGGATTGGTTAAATCCATATCCTCCTTTCCTCACGACCCCCTCCTTAGAAATGGTTAAATCCTTGTGTTCTCCTTTCGGACAATGACCCTCTCCTAGGGAATGGTCAAGTTCTTATGTTCTCCTTTCGGACAATGATCCTCTCCTTAGGAATTGTCAAGTACAAGTTATCCTATTTTATAATGACCCTCTCCTTGGGAATGGTCAAGTTGAGGTTCTCCTTTCGAACAATGACCCACTCCTTGGGAATGGTCAAGTTCTTATGTTCTCCTTTCGGACAATGACCCTCTCCTTAGGAATGGTCAAGTCTAGGTTATCCTTTCAGACAACGACCCTCTCCTTGGAAATTGTCAAATTGTTTATCGGATCGAGACCCTCTACTTTTTAATGATCACTGAATCCTTCCAAATATAGACTCTCTCCTTTGGTATGGTCAAATCAAGTTGTATCGACACCCTTTCCGTGGGACTGGTCATTGATTCCTTTACATCAAGGCCCTTTGCAAAGCAATGGTCATTGATTTCTTTGTCACATCAAGGCCCTCTCCTTTGGAATGATCATTGATTTCCTTCCTTTAATCAAGGCCCTCTGCAAAGCAATGGTCATTGATTTCTTTGTCACATCAAGGCTCTCTCCTTTGGAATGATCATTGATTTCCTTTCTTTACATCATGGCCCTCTACGAGACAATGGTCATTGATTTCTTATGTTTACATCGAGGCCCTTTACGAGGCAATGGTCATCGATATCTTTACATCAAGACCATCTGGTATGCAATGGTCATTGATTTCTTTCTTTACACCAAGGCCCTCTACAGACAATGGTCATTGATTTCTTTGTCACATCAAGACCCTCTCCAATGGAATGGTAATTGATTTCCTTATGTTTATATCGAGGCCCTTTGCGACGCAATGGTCATCGATTTCTTCCTATCAAGGCCCTCTACAAGGCAATGGTCATTGATTTCTTTGTAACATCGAGACCTTTACCATTGTAATGGTCGTCGATTTCTTCTCATCTAGGTTCTCTCTTTGGAATTAACTAAATCTTTCGTTTGGGTCAGGACCCTCTACTTTGTAATGCTCACGAAATCCTTTTGGATACATACCCTCTGTTTGGGAATGGTACAATCCATATATATAAAAAAAAAGAAGCAAAAGTTTCAAAAAAAGAAATTCAAAAACCTAAAAATATTTTAAAATTTCATAAAAAATTGCAAGAAAAGAAGCAATTTTTTTTCTTTTTTTCTTTTTCAATAAAGAAAAAAACATAATTTCAAAAGTTAAAAACAAAAAAACCTATCAAAGTTTGTTTGGGATCACCCCCTGTGTAATAGACTAATGAGTGATTTCTTTCTTCCCTTCTAGATAAGATCTTTTTCTTGGGAATGGTTGAATCCAATTTTACTTTCCGGATCTTGATCCTCTTCAAAGAATTGGTCATCATATCCCTTTAAATCAATTTTTATTTACCTTCTTCTTTTTCAAAATCGTGCCCAAATTAGTGTTTCAAACAACATTGATGTAGATGCTTCCACAAGTTATCCTTCAAGTATGAACCATGAAAAAATTTTACTCCCTCACCATTTCATTATTCTTTTTTTTAAGCTTTGTTATTGAAAATGCTACGTGCTCGGCAATTTTGTTGACAACAGATTTGTCAACACCTAATTTCGTCCGAATTATATTATATATATTTTTTTCTTATCTTATTTTACTTTGTTTTATTTTATCCTTTTGTCTTATTTTATTTTTATTTTATTCTTATTCTATTTTTTTTTCAATTTTCTTCATATTTATTTTTACTTTTTATTATTTAAGAAAAAGAAAAAAAAAGAAAAACAGATTTGAAAAAAGTAAAGAAAAACAGAAAAGAAAAAAAAGTTAAAACGAAAAAGAGATTTGAAAAAAAGAAAACTACATCAGCGAAGAATGTAGGATGCTATGGTGAATGGCTAGTTGCATATACATGGATTGATTGAGAAGGGAAAAGTGGCTCAGCTGCAGATAAAGCAGTAGGAGGAAGCAACCACCACTTCCCACTTTCTACGTCTCTCAACCATGAACAAAAACGGGAAAATCTCATAAATAGGGATATCAGAAAAGAAAAGAAAGGGGCAGAAAAGGAGGCAGATTCATAGGCTCTCTGGGTGACCTTGAACACAATCTCAAAGAAAGGAACACAAGACTGAAGAAAGGCAACAAGGAGAGGAGAGCAATTGGAGGAGGAGATACAATTCTAGAGCGCAAGTTCTCGGCACACCGAGGGAAGAACTAGAACAGAAGGAAAGGAGCGATATTGTGATAAGCAACTGCAAGAGGTAAGCACTATAGAATAAATGAATATTTAAGTGAGCATGATGTATTCGTGTGTTGAGCTAAATATGTTATTGTGTTGCGCTTAATATGTTGTTGTGTTTCATCCTTAATACTTGAGTGTTACTTGTGAACATGATGAATACGCTGAGTTTCATCTTTTTGGATCATAAGTCAAATATATTATGCTCCTTGTTCGAGTCTGGAAAACGAAATATGCCTTAACTATCAACTTCATCAAAACTGCGGGAATCACTATAACTCCTCACCATTATCATACAACCATCATGACCATCATAATCATTCCTTCCTAGCCAACCTGTGCAAAACAAAAAAATAAAAATGCAAAAGGACCATCGCAAACACCAAGCCCCTCCACAATCACAAATCATAACATTTGATCCCCATTTACAAAACCACCCATCCTCACCATTCTCCATAACCAACGAAATACCTAAAGCAGTGAACATTTCCAGAACCTATTTTCACCATTGCCTAATCCTCATTCTCCTTTAACATCAAGATTCAATTTCAACCTGCATTCAGAGATACTTTACCATTATCCTCTTTGTTTCACCATCGTTCACAATCCATCGATACTTACACCGTTGAACCAGCAGCCGTAGCTATAACATCCGGGTTGGATATTACTAATTTAAATAAATAATATAGGGAATAAGTATAAAATCGCATTTATGACAATTCCTTTTCCCAAAACATGGGAAAATTTAAAACATTTATTATACCGCAACAAAACAAAATCCACAAACCATAATTGTCCATTACAAATTCTGAGTTTGGTAAGATAAAGGTTTACAAAAACATTTAAAATCCATAAAATAAGAAAACATCATAAAGGCTTTTCCCCAACCTAGCCCCTATCTGAATCTATGCTTCACCAGCACCACCTACAACATCATCTGCTCCCATGTAACACATTACACGATCATCGCCAAACACAAGCAGATAGAGTGAGCTCAATAGAATAAAAGTACACTACACAAAATAATAAATAACTATTCAATATTCCAACAATTTTAATACTCCCAAGTCTCATCACATAGTATACTATTCTATCATAACCAACTAGTTTCCTTTCCTACACCCCAAGGCCTTTTGGGAAGAACAATCAACAACCCTTACCTGTTCACCAAAACCCGGTAAGAGCATTACTTTTCTTAGGACTTACAAATAACCACCCTTGCCTTCTCACCAAAACCCGGCAAGAGCACAACCCTTACCTGTTCACCAAAACTTGTTAAGAGCGTTGCTTTTCCTAAGACTCACAAGCCATAATCCTTAATCTTCAAATTCCAAATCTTCCTTTGGACACCTCTTGATTCTACACCCTTTGATGAGTACACTGGTCGATCTTTGTTGCACGAGTGTCTACTCGCCCCTCCGACTACAGGCCACCACCAACAGGCGGGAATAAATTGTCATGACCACAATCTGCGACACCAAGTGGAGTTTCCCAAAATGAACCGTAGTCTGTAGTTGTCCCTAAACTACCACAGTCATTCAATTGCACTAAAGAGGGTAATCTTCCAGAACCTCGTTGTACAAGCCACGATCTTGCACATTCCACTGGACTTCCTAAACCATCAGGCTACAACCTCGAGCGACCACGTGTTACCCTAATACAAGTTACAATCGTAATTGGGACCCTTTTCAAAGCATCACATCATGACCTTCATCCAAAGTTGTGAAGAATCCCTCGCGTAATCCATCATTGCATCCAAAACTGCCTAGCACAACATCCACGTCGTTAGGTTAACTCGCGTTCTTGACCAGTTGGTAGAACACTTGGCGCCGCCGGGCACCAACCCACTGGATTTTTGGTCCAAGCCCAGTTCTACAACACACCGTGATGAGTTTAAATTTTTGCCCTCATTTAATATTTAAATTTGCGGATTTAATTGAATTTTCTGTGCTTAAAGATTGATTTAATTAGGATTTGTGATTATTGGATTTATTGAGTACGTTTGGTAAAAATGGCATAAAAATTGATTTTAGTTGCATAAAATATTATTGGATATTCTAACGTTTGTTAATGCAGCTGTAATTTATTTTTGATCATTAATAGTGTGGATTTGAAATATTCAAAGTTACAAAATAAGTCCAAAATCAGGAAATTCTGGAAAAGAATAAATCAGGAGCTAAATGCACCCCTAGATTTTATTTGTACACTCCTCCTGCAAGTGGACCCCAAAAATCTATTATGCACCCCCAGTTTTTACTAAGTTGCACCCCTCCTACCACTTAAACCTATCTCAACCAGATTATGCCATGTGGCAATCCCCACCTTTCAAATCAGGCCAACCACATGATGATACGTGTCATAATCCTCCACTCACCAACTTGACCAATCAGAGCTTGGCACGTCACCATCCTCCAAAATGAAACCCTAACCCTAATTTTCTCTTCTCCTTCTATCACCCTCCACGGCAGCCACCGCCGCCTCCGGCCAACACAGTTCTACCATCTTCTTTCTCGCCGGTGAAACTTTGCACCTGCACCGTTCACGAACCTACACCATCTTCATCATCTTCACCGTGCCGTCCACCATGGAAGTGCGCCTGGAACGTGCAGCACCGCAACGGGCACCATGACGAAGGCACTTGCACAACGAAACAACCACCACGCACAACGCCACTATAGAATCTCGTTTCACCTCGCACCAAAAACAGCACCTGCAGGAAACGCGAAGCAACCATTACCACCATTTTCACGTACCTGTAGAAAACACGAACCCTCTGCACCAGAACCTCGACCACCATGGAAGCGGCCGCAAGCATCTGTTCCTCCCTACACTCTCATTCCTCACTACGATGCACCAACACGAGCAACAACATGAGTGAGAGAACCAGCCATGGCAGCAAAAAATGCAGCAACCCTGCACCTTGCGGATACCATCACTACAACACCAGCACACCGCAGTAGCAGCGGAAGAGATTCACGGTCCACCAAGCCAGCAAATTTGACCACCGCGCCTTCGTCGAAGAAGAACACTAGTCATAGCCGCGCAGCCAAAGGAGAAACCATGGAGGCAGAAACCCTAGTTTGGAAAGAGAGTGCACTCTGCCACATGTCAGGCTGCTATTGGATAGTTAAACTAGTCAACTGGTCAACACTTGTCAACTGGTCAAAGGCAGCAGTCAACTTTGGTCAAAACTGCAAAAATGGTTAAATATGAGGGGCAGAATTGGAAATTGGACAAAAATTAAGTTGTTAATTAATTAAATAAAAATAAAATATTTTAGCAACCGACGGATAAAGCCCAAAGTCGAGTTGAAGCCTATATAAAGAGACTTAAGGGAGCAGAAGCGACACAACTTACAACTTACAACTTAGAACTCTCTGATTTTGGCATATACCTTCTCCACCACATCTCTCATTCTTCATTTTCTTTTATTTTCTTTCCTTCATCATATTATCATGTATTCCATCAAAGCCATGGAGGGCTAAGCTTTAAGGGTTGATTCCACTGTAATTTCTTAATTGGATTCTGAGGTTAGATGAATTTATGTATTTGTTATTTTGATTATTGTTGTGGTTTTTGTTTATCTATATCCTTTGCTTCTTAATCGAATAGAAAATAATGATTTTAAATCTACACGCATGCTAATCATATGAGTTAAAAGGTTTTTAAATTAAATTATTAAATAAGTTTTCGCCAATAATTGAGACTGTACTTTGATTAAAGGTAATCACTTTAACTAAAATTAGTCAAGACTTTACTTTGATTAATTAAGTTTTCTATTTGGTGGAGAAACAAAGGAATAGACATGATTAGACATAGTAAAATTTAATTGAGACTGTACTTTGGTTGAATTTACTATGGATAATCTAAAAATTCTCACTTTTAATTGAGACTGTACTTTGATTAAAAGTGAGAGTGCCAACAAATGAATTGAGTCTTTACATTTATTGATTTGTAAATCAACAACAATAATTAATTTAACAATAATCTCTAGATAACTAATGAAGAATCCTATTTAGAAAAAGCAATGGAATTGACATATTTACTATTACTGTGTTTACAATCTTTGCATATCAAAACCCCCTATTTTTATAGTTGCTAGTTTTAATTGCATTTTTATAAGAATCAAATATTTGAGATCAATTCCGTATTCGTTGTGAGACGACTCAGGGTTATCTTAACCCTAACTAGTTTGTTCACTACTAACTTGGCAATACTGAAGTTGCTAAAGTTATGTAGTGGTAATTTGATCGCCTAACGACAACGTTATCAAATTTGGCGCTATTGCTGGGGAATACGGTTAGTATTTCTTATATTTTGATTTTATTTATTTATTTATTTATTTATTTATTTTTATTTTTTTACGCATATACGTTTAATAGAGTTTGTGTTTATTGTAGTCTTTAGTTTTCTTTTAATTTATTTCAAGCAAAGTTCTATTTTTGTTTTGATTAAGAATTTCTTTTAAGAAATTTTTTTAGACTAGTTTGGAAAACTCTGTCTAGGAAAGACTTGGTATTTAAGTTGTCCACTATGACGCACCTGTCTTTCCTGGCAGTAGACCCAACGACATCTTAACTTATTTCTTTCTTGAAATCTTTCTCCAAAACAAGAATAGGAAGAAGAAAAAAACAGAGGAACACTTTTAGGTGGACTGCATAGTGCATGACTCGGGCCAACTTGGGTCAACTCTATAACCTTGATCGAGAACTTGAAAGGAACTTGCGTAAATCACGCAGAAGACTTGAACTCAGGTGTTCTACTGAAGGAGCACCGTCATCATCTGAACCTACCACTGAAAGTGTACCGCTAGAATCATCTCCAGTGATTAACATATCTTCTGATCCATCACCTGAACCAAAGTTTCAAGAAGATCGAATGGAAGAAAGAACAATAAGAGAGTTAGCTTCACCGGATGCAGCAATTACACAAAAAATGTGCATCCAATATCCAGATGGAGAATGTGAGCTTAAGTCTGGGTTAATCCATCTTCTACCTAAATTCCATGGATTAGCAAGAGAAGACCCGTACCATCACTTGAAGGAATTTCATGTTGTTTATTCATCCATGAGACCTACAACAGTGATAGAGGAACATATTAAGCTTAAGGCTTTTCCATTTTCATTGCAAGATGCCGCTAAGAATTGGTTATACTGCCTTCCTCCAGGATCCATCAATACTTGGGAGACAATGAAAAGATTATTTATGGAAAATTTTTTTCCAGCATCTAGAGTTGCTGCTATTCGCAAAGATATTTATGGGATAAGGCAACAAGAAAGAGAAAATCTCCACCAGTATTGGGAAAGATTCAAAAAGTTATGTGCTTACTGTCCTTATCATCAAATAAACGAGCATCTCCTTATTCAGTACTTTTATGAGGGATTGAGTATCATGCATAGACAAATGATAGATGCTGCAAGTGGAGGGTCATTGGTGGACAAAACGTCGACCAATGCAAGACAATTGATTGAGAATATGGCGTCGAACCATCAACAATTTTCCACTAGGAGTAATTCTATAACTCTATTGAAGGGAACCCATGAAGTAGAAGCTTCATATGCTGCAGATCACAAGAAAATAGAAGGGAAGTTGGATGACTTAGCGGCCATGGTAAGGACCTTGGCAGACTTACAAAAAAAGCCTATCCCTTCTACCTTATGTGGAATTTGTGCTTCTACTAATCATCCTACCGAGGCTTGTTCTATGTTAAAAGAGACAGAGACGTTAGATAGTGAACAACCTCAGTCATATGCTGCAAACATCTATGGCAATAATAGACCACCTCAGCAGCAATACAACCATGATTTATCCTCCAACAAGTACAATCCAAGTTGGAAGGAATATCCCAGCCAAAAATGGGGAAATCAGCAGTCTCAACATCAGCAAGTCTATGTTCCACCTCAATAGAGGCAACAACCACAACCAGTTGCAACCTCTGGTGACTCAAACATGGAAGCAATGGTGAAAATGATGGCTAACATGATGAAAGGACAAATCAATGAGGTGAAACAGACAATGGAAGTAACTAATCAAAATTTGCAGAACCAGATTGGACAAATGGCAAATGAGTTGAATCAGATGAAGTCTCAACAAGGTTTGAGCAATTTCCCTGCACAAACTGTTATTAACCCGCGAAATGTAAGTGTTATTTCTTTAAGATCGGGTAAGCAAATACAAGGCCTTGGGGATGCCCAAGAATATGAAGATAAGAACAATGAAGTTGTACCTGATAATGAAAGTGGAGGATTAGATGAAGCAACACAAGCAACATCTGAAATGCTTGAACCCAATGATAACTCTAGGTTAGTACCCCATAATACTTCCTCTGAAAATTCTTCACCTTATTCTCCTCTTCCTCCCTATCCAAACCATTTGAAACCAAAAACTAAAAAGATGAAGGAGTTAGACAAAGAAATCTTGAATACTTTCAAGAAAGTGGAGATAAACATCCTTTGTTGGATGTTGTAAGACAAATTCCTAAATACGCCAAGTTTCTCAAAGAATTATGTACACATAAAAGGCGTATTATGGACAAAGAGGTAGTGAACATGGGAAGAAATGTGTCTAGCTTAATTAAAAAGCCTGCAGTCAGAATGTCGCAAAAGTGTAAGGATCCAGGTATGTTTTCTGTTCCCTACATTATAGGAAGTACTAAGTTTGATAATGCTATGTTAGATTTAGGAGTTTCCATTAATGTAATGCCTTTATCAGTTTTTACTTCACTTCATCTTGGACCTCTTAAGTCTACTAGTGTGGTCATTCAATTGGCCAACTGTAGCACAGTTAACCCTGCAGGTGTGCTAGAAGATGTGCTTGTCTGTGTGGACAAGTTAATTTTTCCTGCAAATTTCTACATCTTTGACATGAAGGATGATGAAGGAATCATTTCAACCACAATTATCTTGGGAAGACCATTCACGATCATAGCATGTACCAAGATAGATGTGCATGCAGGATCCTTAAGTATGGAGATAGGAGATGAGAAGGTGCAGTTCAATGTGCTAGAAGCCATGAAGCACCCGACCGAAGACCATTCTTTGTTTTGTATTGATTTATTGAGTAATGTAGTGAACAATTATGCTTTTGGACTTTTGGACGTTTTATGTAGTTTTTCTTCTTCTTTGGATTTTTCTTTTTCGAATATTTCAGTCTCGATTTTAGACAAAAGAGAAAATGATAAAACAGGTGATATTGAGGACGCTTTGTCACTATTTGATACCTCTGTGGCATCCGAGTGTGATGCTGAGGTGGCTGAAATTACCTTAGGCAGTAAAATGTTGCCATCTGTGGAACACTCACCCACTTTGGAGTTGAAACCTTTACCATCTCATTTGAAATATGCTTATCTTGAGAGGGATGGGAAACTCCTTGTTATTATATCTGCCTTGCTTATTGACGAGCAAGAACAAAGGCTATTGCAGGGTATCAAAGATCACAAGCGAGCAATAGGCTGGACTTTGGCAGATATTCCTGGTATTAGTCCTTCTTTCTGCATGCACAGAATACTCTTGGAGGAGGATGTTAAGCCAGTACGGCAACCTCAGAGGAGACTAAATCCTCAACTAATGGAGGTTGTGAAGAAAGAAGTCACCAAGTTGCTACAAGCAGGTATTATATATCATATTTCTAACAGCACTTGGGTGAGTCCTGTACATATGGTCCCCAAGAAATCTAGGATCACCATGGTCAAGAATGAGAAGAATGAGTTGATCCCTACTCGTATTCAAAATAGTTGGAGGGTCTGTATTGATTATAGAAGACTAAACCAGGCCACCAGAAAGGACCACTTTCCTTTACCATTCATGGACCAGATGTTAGACCGATTGGCAGGTAAGTCTCATTAATGTTTTCTTGATGGATTCTCTGGGTATTTTCAGATTTGTATTGCCCCCGAGGATCAACATAAGACTACCTTTACTTGTCCATTCGGTACATATGCTTATAGGAAGATGTCATTTAGCCTTTGCAATGCTCTTGGAACATTTCAGCGATGTATGATGAGTATTTTTACATATTTGTTGGAGCATTGTATTGAGGTTTTTATGGATGATTTTAGTGTATATGGTTCATCTTTTGATCACTACTTGTCTAATCTTACTAAAGTGTTGGAGAGATGTGAAGAAACTAACCTTGTTTTAAATTTTGAAAAATGTCATTTTATGGTGGAACAAGGTATAGTTTTAGGTCACGTTGTTTCCAAGAATGGTATATCTGTAGATCCTGCTAAAGTTGATATTATTTCACAATTGCCTTACCCCTCTTCTGTGAAAGAGGTTCTTTGTTTTCTTGGACATGCAGGATTTTACAGGAGGTTTATCAAGGACTTTAGCAAGATAGCCAACCCTCTCTCCAACTTGTTGAAAAAGGACGTAGCATTTGACTTTGCAGAGAGATGCAAAGATGCTTTTGATACTTTGAAAAAGGCTCTCACCACCACTCCTATCATCCAGCCACCTGACTGGACATTTCCATTCGAGTTTACGTGTGATGCATCAAAATTTGCAGTAGGAGCGGTGCTTGCACAAAGAGATGGGAAGCTATCACATGTGATATATTCTGCTTCCAGAACATTGGACACAGCCTAGGCTAACTACACCACAACTTAGAAGGAATTATTAGCTGTTGTTTTTGCCTTGGACAAATTCAGACTGTATATTCTTGGTTCCAATGTAATTGTTTACACTGATCATACAGCATTAAAATTCCTTCTGAAGAAAGCAGATTCGAAACCAAGGTTGATCAGATGGATGCTACTGCTCCAAGAGTTTGACATTGAGATTCTAGACAGAAGTAGGGCTCATAACTTAGTAGCCAACCATCTGAGCAAGATTGAAAATGGAGAAGATAATATTCCTATTCAAGATGACTTTCCTGATGAAGTCCTCCTAGCATTGATTGTTGTGAAAGGTATGTTTCCTGAACCTTGGTTTGCTGATATTGTTAACTATTTGGTTGTTTCTGCTATTCCTCCTTCCTTCTCCAAGTATGAAAGAACCATGCTAAAAAGTGAGGTAAAGTACTATATATGGGAAGACCCAATCTTATGGCGCATTGGTAGTGACCAAGTCATAAGGACGTGTGTTCCAAATATAGAGATACCTTGTGTGCTTGAGTTTTGTCATTCATCTCCTTTTGGTGGACATTATGGCACACAAAGAACAGGTAGGAAAGTGATGGACTATGGATTATATTGGCCTACTATCTTTAAAGATGCACAGAGGGTCTATGAAATTGTGAGCAATGTCAAAGGGCAGCCAGATCCATTACATGAAGGGATGAAATGCCTCAACAACCCATGCTATATTGTGAGGTATTTGATATTTGGGGTATTGATTTTATGAGTCCTTTTCCTCCTTCTTCTGGGTTTACTTATATTTTGCTTGTTGTAGACTATGTCTCTAAATGGGTGGAAGCCATAGCTACAAGGACTAATGATTCTCAAGTTGTTATGACTTTTGTCAAGTCTAACATTTTCTGTACGTTTGGGATACCACGAGTCATCATCAGTGACCAGGGGACTCATTTTTGTAATAAGCTACTTGAGAACATGTTGAAGAAGTATGGAGTGACACATCGCATTGCTACACCATATCACCCCCAAACTAATGGGCAAGTAAAGATCTCTAACAGGGAGATTAAAAAGATACTAGAGAAAGTAGTGAAGCCTAGTCGAAAGGATTGGGCCACAAGATTGGATGATGCACTTTGGGCACACAGAACAACCTATAAAACACCTATAGGTATGTCACCTTCTAGGGTGGTTTTTGGAAAGGCTTGTCACTTACCTATGGTGATTGAACATCCGGCCTATTGGGTCGTGAAAGCATGCAACATGGATTTGGAAGAAGCAGGGAATGAGCGAAAATTTCAGTTGCAAGAACTAGAGGAGATTAGGCTTGCAGCCTATGAAAACTCAAAGTTCTACAAAGAGAAAACCAAGAAGTTTCATGACTAAAAGCTTGTGGCTAGAAATGATTTCAAGGTAGGCCAGAAAGTGTTACTATACAAATCCAAGCTTGGTCACATGAATGGTAAGTTGCGCTCCACTTGGGAAGGACCATACATTATTACAGAAGTCTTCCCTTATGGAGCAGTAGAGATTAAGGAAGAATCCTCATAAAGAACTTTTAAAGTTAATGGGCATCGTCTTCAGATATTAAATGAAAATAAAGATATGTTGAATAAGATGATGGATAGGATGAACTTGACTTCTCCCTTATACCTTCCACCTTGAGGAGGTAAGTACCCTTCATACTTTTTCTTTGCATTTTATATATATATTGAATACATTGAGGACAATGCATGGATAAAGTGTGGGGGTGTGGGGAGATTTCCCCCTTTTCTGATTTTGTTTTCTATTTGTTTTGTTTCTCTTTTCTAATTTTGTTTTCTGTGTTGTTTTCTTAAAAAAAAATTAAAAAAAATTCAATAAAACATATTGACATTGGATTTTTGGATTTGATTCACTAATTGGAACGGTCATAATTCTGGGAAAATAAAAGTCATGTGCTAAGAGTGGATTGTTTCTATGATTTACTAATTGAGTTGATTTCAGAGTTTCTAGAATTAATCTTTTGTGAAAAAGTTTTTGACCTTGTGAGTTTTGAGCTTTATTGTAAGGATGAACTACCATGTGTCATTCCTATTTTTCTTGTGTGACTTGCTCATGTCTTGTTGGTACTCAAATGTTTAGCTTGATTCTTTGGTTTTGCATCTTAGGTGAACATGCATGATTTGATATGACTGAGATATTTCTTGTTTTTAGCTACTTGGCCCAATAAGCTAACCATGACATTAATCCATTAGCAGCCCATTGAGCTTAAACCTCTTTTTCTTGTTTTAAGCATATTGCTAAACCTTAAAAAGAAAAAGACCATGTTTTTCCTTGCCTTAGGGAGAAAGAAGGAGCTAGTGGATTATGTTAAGATTGGTTGAGGAATAAAGTGTGGGGGTGAGTATGCTGTCTAAAAAAAGAGCAACAAAGGATAAAAGAGCAAAAAACAAAGAAAAAAAAACGATTGTTTTCTAAACTATGCTCCATAATTCTTTCTACCTTACTATTTCAAAAAACACTAAAATCCTAAAAAATTTAGTACCTTTGCCTTGGCCCTGTTATAACCTATGAAAAGTCCTTATGATTTTTGAATGCATGTTTTCTGAAAGCTGTGAATATTAGAGTCTTGCTAAGCATTGAGAGTGTTTACTTGCATGGGTATTTTGAGTGAAAACACAAGCCAAAACACTTGAGAGAATTTCGGTGAGAAAATAAACATTTAACTTGAGTGTTTCTCTTTTATATTTGATTATCTTGTAAACTCAAAAGATCAACTCATGTGTGAAAAATATCTTTCCGTTTGTTTGTGCATGACAACATGATTTCTAGAAAATTGATTTGTTTCCATTTGAATTCATTCCTTTAATCCAGTGAAAATATGAAATAAAATACCTCGAAAAAAAAGTTTTGAAATTCTTCAATTTTGCCCAAGAGTGCAAAAGGATAAGTGTGGGTGTGTGATGAATTCAAATTTTTGCCCTCATTTAATATTTAAATTTGGGGATTTAATTGAATTTTCTGTGCTTAAAGATTGATTTAATTAGGATTTATGATTATTGGATTTATTGAGTACGTTTGGTAAAAATGGCGTAAAAATTGATTTTAGTTGCATAAAATACTATTGGATATCCTAACATTTGTTAATGCAGTTGGAATTTATTTTTGGTCATTAATAGTGTGGATTTGAAATATTCAAAGTTACAAAATAAGTCCAAAATCAGGAAATTCTAGAAAAGAATAAATCAGGAGCTAAATACACCCCCAGATTTTATTTGCACACTCCTCCTACAAGTGGACCACAAAAACTTATTCTGCACCCTCAGTTTTTACTAAGTTGCACCCCTCCTACCACTTAAACCTATCTCAACCAGATTATGCCATGTGGCAATCCCCACCTTTCAAATCAGGCCAACCACATGATGATACGTGTCATAATCCTCCACTCACCAACTTAACCAATCAGAGCTTGGCACGTCACCATCCTCCAAAATGAAACCCTAACCCTAATTTTCTCTTCTCCTTCTATCACCCTCCACGGCAGCCACCGCCGCCTCCGGCCAACACAGTTCTACCATCTTCCTTCTCGCCGGTGAAACTTCGCACCTGCACCGTTCACGAACCTACACCATCTTCATCATCTTCACCGCGTCGTCCACAATGGAAGTGCACCTGGAACGTGCAGCACCGCGACGGGCACCAACCTTCTGCACCACCGCGTCAAACCACCATCTTTGCAGTCGTGCTTGAATACGAAGGCACTTGCACAACGAAACAGCCACTCCGCACAACGCCACCATAGAAGCTCGTTTCACCTCGCACCAAAAACAACACCTGCAGGAAACGCAAAGCAACCATCACCACCATTTTCACGTACCTGCACAAAACACAAACCATCTGCACCAGAACCTTGACCACCATGGAAGCAGTCACAGTATCTGTTCCTCCCTACACTCTCGTTCCTCACCGCGATGCACCAGCACGAGGAGCAACGTGATTGCGAGAACCAGCCATGGCAGCGAAAAACGCAGCAGGCCTACACCTTGTCGATACCATCACTGCCAACACCAGCACACCACAGCAACAACAGAAGAGATTCACGCTCCACCACGGCAACGAATCCGACCACCGCGCCTTTGTCGGAGAAGAAATCTAGTTACAACCGCGTAGCCAAAGGAGAAACCATGGAGGCAGAAACCCTAGTTTGGAAAGAGAGTGCACTCTGCCACGTGTCAGGCTGCTATTGGACAATCAAACTGGTCAATTGGTCAAAGCTAGCAGTCAACTCTGGTCAAAACTGCAAAAATGGTTAAATAAGAGGGGCAGAATTGGAAATTGGACAGAAATTAAGTTGCTAATTAATTAAATAAAAATAAAAGATTTTAGCAACCGACAGATAAAGCCCAAAGTCCAGTTGAAGCCTATATAAAGAGACTTAAGGGAGCAGAAGCGACACAACTTACAACTTACAACTTAGAACTCTCTGATTTTGGCAAATACCGTCTCCACCACATCTCTCATTCTTCCTTTTCTTTTATTTTCTTTCCTTCATCATATTATCATGTATTCCATCAAAGCCATGGAGGGCTAAGCTTTAAGGGTTGATTCCACTGTAATTTCTTAACTGGATTCTGAGGTTAGATGAATTTATGTATTTGTTATTTTGATTATTGTTGTGGTTTTTGTTTATCTATGTCCTTTGCTTCTTACTCAAATAGAAAATAATGATTTTAAATCTACACGCATGCTAATCATATGAGTTAAAAGGTTTTTAAATTAAATTGAGACTTTACTTTGATTTTATTTAGAAACTTTCATTTGATTAAATAAGTTTTTGCCAATAATTGAGACTGTACTTTGATTAAAGGTAATCACTTTAACTAAAATTAGTCAAGACTTTATTTTGATTAATTAAGTTTTCTATTTGGTGAAGAAACAAAGGAATGGACATGATTAAGCATAGTAAAATTTAATTGAGACTGTACTTTGGTTGAATTTACTATGGATAATCTAAAAATTCTCACTTTTAATTGAGACTGTACTTTGATTAAAAGTGAGAGTGCCAACAAATGAATTGAGTCTTTACATTGATTGATTTGTAAATCAACAACAATAATTAATTTAATAATAATCTCTAGATAACCAATGAAGAATCCTATTTAGAAAAAGTAGTGGAATTGACATATTTACTATTACTGTGTTTACAATCTTTTACTTCCGTGTGATTTTCTGTGCATATCAAAACCCCCTATTTTTATAGTTGCTAGTTTTAATTGCATTTTTATAAGAATCAAATATTTGAGATCAATTCCGTATTCGTTGTGAGACGACTCAGGGTTATCTTAATCCTAACTAGTTTGTTCACTACTAACTTGGCAATACTGAAGTTGCTAAAGTTAAGTAGTGGTAATTTGATGGCCTAACGACAACGTTATCACACCGCCAGGAGGGTCCACTTTCGTCGCCAAGTGCCAACTCTTGGATTTTACTCTAGAGTTCACTTTGTGGCCTATCTCCTGGCGGTTCACACTGTTGCGCCAGATGCCACACCAGTAACTAGTAATTTACTAGTTTTAGACACTCTAGAATAGGTTCCAATGAACCTATTTACACAAGACACTCAATTCATGCAAAACATGCATCCATGACAAGTAAATACATTTTCATATCATTAAGTTGAACTCAACTACACAATATTACATGGTCATAAATCAAACACAACCATGTTCTTGCTTTTATACATCTCGGAGAATCACTATAAATCCACAAAAAACTATCAAACAAAGTGTTATACCCAACACACAATCTTGATAACCAAACAATATACAAACAATATCTCACGGGCAATAAAATAATAATAATGATAATAATAAAAAAACAACAATAACAATAATGATAATAATAATAATAATAATAATAATAAAAGTAATAATAATAGAAATTATAATAATTATTATTATTATAATTTTAATTTTAATTTTAATAAAATAATAATAAAAAAAATAGTAAAATAAAATAATAATAATAATAATAAGGATAATAATAATAATAATAATAATAATAATAATGGTAAAATAAAATTAATAATAAGAATATTAAGAATAATATTAAGTGTGTCGTATTTAGAAGAAAAACTCTAAACATCTCGCCAAGCCAAAAAGAAGAATTATGATAATCATAGCAATGATTGGGTTACACAATCCAAAAAGAAGAATCATGATAATCATAGCAATGATTGGGTCACAAAGAGAACTCAATACAACGGAAACCACAAGCACACACATACTCTCTCTAAAACCACATACGAATCATAGCAATGATTGGGTCACAAAGAGAACTCAATACAACGGAAACCACAAGCGCACACATACTCTCTCTAAAACCACATACGACAACCATCAAGGATTTGATTCAGGAGAAACCTTTCATGCATCAATATATAACGCAATTGCATATAATATCATTAAAACAAGAAATCCAGCCCTTCTAGTTTCCTTCTATGAAGGCAAGGGTTTTCTGAATGTCTCTCCTCACCACCAAAATAATGTGAGCGCAAAAGAACTATTTTTTGTTCACCAAAGTTCGAACCCACACCCTCGCAAATACAAAGGCAAAGCACAGCCAACCAACCAATTCATATTTTGTGATGTTTTATGCACATATGTGCTTATACTTAAGTCAGGAGATCTTATCCCCAGGCAAAAAACAAATTAAATAATTAATTAACACCACAATGTCTTACACAAAACTTGAACCCAAGTCCTTTCATATAGTACTCTCAACCACTTGAGCTAGTACTATTCCTTATCTTCTCTCTCCACATTAATTAACTTAGAGATTCTTGCCCTCGCATTTATTAAATAAATATTTATTTATTTTTCATGGGTCTTACAGCAGCGGTGCATACTCTCACACAACACAAACATCAATTCCTCAATTATCACCAATCCCGCAACATTCCCCTTCGTAGAACAAACAATCCTCACCTTCATCACCATCCAATCTATGACATACCACAATATAAATCAAAACAGAGAGGAAAGAAAAATCGTCGGCAACATTGTCGCTGGCGAGTCGGTGTTCGAATGGGCAAAGCAACAGCGGCTTCAATCACGAATGAGAGCGTAGTAGTAAAGCACAATGGTGTGGATTCCAGACCCGGTGTGGCTCGTGCGAGAAGAAAATGAGACGCTTGGAGTGTCACGGAGGTCGACCGCTTCTAGTTATCGGTGATGGCATCGCTTCTAGTTACTGGTGATGCTGTCATTGGTGACTAGCGGATTGGGAAGTATGCGAGGTTGTGACCTTAGGGCTGGAAGGAGTGTCTCGCGTTCGTGGTGAAAACGAGAATGAAGGAGCACTCGTGAGAAGGAAAAAACGAAGTCGAAATGGTGACACGAGCATCGGCAGCTCCGTCGATGGTGGTCGCCGTCGTCACCGACGTTTAAGGATAAGGGTTGTTGTGCTGCGTTGAAGATGATGGCTGGGAGAAGAAAGATACATGCAGAGAATTTAGGTTTTAGGGGTTTTTTGAAAGAAGATGGGCTGAGACGCTTTTGCTCCAATCACCCCCGTTTTCAATCTTTGCACCTCTCCCATTTTGTGTTCTGGATTTGTTTGGGTTTACACAGCGCACCTCTTTGTTTACTGCACACACCCCACGTCATTTTATTTCTTACACCTATGTCTCACTTCGTGTATTCCACACGTTTACTTCATGTACCTCCATAATTGATAACCTCACACCCCATATTTATGTTGGTCTTTGTTTAGTTTGATTGTGTTTGCTGACTGCACCCTAGCTTTCATAGTTTACACTCTTTTTGTATTTTTTCTCTATTTTGATATTTTTAGTTATTACACCCCACTATGTTTTATGCCTACACCCTCCATGCACCTTTTTTTTATTTTTATTTTTATTTTGTCTTTTTTTACCTTCATTTTTTTTGTCCCATCTTTTTGTACACATTTTTATTTTTCTAAAAAACCAAAAATATTTGAAAATCATAAAAATTACAAACATAGAAAAATATAAAACATGGAAAATTTTTTTCTCACTTTATTGTGTCTGTCTAACCGTTCGCGTCATGTGACACTATTTTTCAAATAATTCAAAAATACCAAACAAAATTTCAAAATATAAAAATATCATCATTTTCAAACAAAAAGTCTTCTTTAAGAACTACATGATCCTTGATTCTCCATTGTGAGATATGTAGGAGCAAGGCCAATGATAACGTTGTCGTTGATGTGATCAAATTAATACTACTTATCTATAACAACTTCAGTATTGTTAAGAAAGTAGCCAAAGAATCAATTATGTGTTCGTTGGGAGACGACTTAGGGTTAACTTAACCCATACTAATCTTTTGGCTACTTTCTTAACAATACTGAAATTGTTATAGATAAGTAGTATTAATTTGATCACATCAACGACAACATTATCAAATTTGGCGTCGTTGCCGGGAAACACGGTTAGAATTTTTATCATTTTAGTTCTTATTTTTTTATTTTATTCTTTTGATTTTATTTTTTGTTTATCACTAACATTTTTTTTATCTCAATTTTTTTCTAACACTTATTTTATTTTCTTTAGTTATTTTATTTTTTTAGCTACTTTATTTTTTTAAACATAATTTTTGTTTGAGGAATTTTGTTGGGAAATTTGTGAAACTAGTTGGGGAACACTTTGGCTAAGGAAAGACAAGGTACTTAAGTTGTCCATTGAGACACACTTCTCTTTCCTAGAACTCTAATTAACAAGCTTTCAACTTATTTCTTTTCAGAAAACCTCTTTCAAAAATGCAAAATCATTTTTCATATGAAAATAATCAACAATGTGATTTTCAAGTGAATTATAATCCACAGTAACCACATTATCCATACAATTATCAGCAACAAATTGTTACACCTACTTCTGCACCTAATATAAGTAGGTTAACTTTACGACAATTTAATGATCTATATTCTAGATCATCTTTTGTGGAATATGAGCGACCATCATACCATGAGCAACAACCATATTCTGAGTGTCCACCTCTGCTATCATATGTTCCATTTGGTTCTCAACAACAACAACATGCACCATGACAACAAGTTGCAACAATCAATGGACCATCCTATAAGGAAGTTGTGTTATTAATGGATGGACTAAGAGAGAAATTAGACACCATAGATGAAAGGTTGCGAGCTGATCAACGATGCAAAGATATTAAGCAAAAATGGTATGGAAATGATAAATTATTGTATGACATGATGGAGGATGCAAGTAACAACAAATTTGTAGAATTACTTTGCACTGTTAATACCACCCTCCAATGCCATCCGAGATTTGCTGAAATCCGAGAATTTAGAGCACTTCATCAAGAAATAAAAGATATGCTTCTAAAGTTGGCCATTAGAGCTGAACAAATGTTAGAAGATTTAAGTCAACTAATGAAAGATAAAGCTATAGAGGCCACCTTAGAAAAACTTATGAAGACGATCATTGAGCAAAGAGATGAAATGATAATCTTAAGGAGCATGAATCAAAGGATGGAACAATTGAGCACTAATGTGAATGAGTACACGATTCAAATGTTAAATCAACCAACACCAGAATCACATCACATTGATATATCTACTAATAGATATAATGATGCTTATAGTAATATGTCTACTAATGGACATATCAATTTTGGTAAAGATGTTGCTGATGAAGAAATTGAAGATTCTCACACATACATATCTACTAATGGATATGTTGATGATGCTCAATGTGAATATAAAGTTTTATCTATTGATGATGATATGAGTATAGATGATCTTTTTGAGGAGCAAATTTATGAGAACAATACAATGGAGGAACCAAGTACAGTTGAAGAGGCAACAATATTCGAAGATGTAGCTCAAACATCAACTATTGCAACTGACTTGGTTAATGATGAAGCAGCAGATTCAACTACTTCAAGTGTAAATTTTTGCTCACAAGGTGAGATTTTGAGGATTACTGATGATCCTGTTAACCATCTGAATGCACCTGATGATGCTCAAATTGAGTTGAAGCCACACACTCCACACATCAAGTTTGTTGATGTGAATGATGCAAATAAGTTTTCAGTGGTGATCTTTGTTGACTTGGCTGCGGAGAAAGAAGAAAGGTTGTTGCTAAAGGAAAAGAGGTTAGACTCATATTCTATTGAAAACATTGTTGATAAAAAAGTTAATTTGCATGCATTTTTTTTTTTGTTTCTGTTTTTAATTTTAAAAATATTAAAAAAATTTCAAAATTATATGTTTTTGTTTTCTTTAATAAAATTGTACAAACTGACTTGTACTTTATAAAATTAAAGAAAATAAATTTTGACATATGGCCAGATTGAGCCAGAAGTCAAAAATTTTTCGTCTTCTCCCCAAAATAAATTGTGATTTCTTTTTGACAAAATTGTGAAAATATTAACTTTTTACAAAGTGAAACTTTTAGACAATATGTCTCATAAGAAATCCACAAAAAATATTTCCCTGCTTTCAATAAAACATATTGACATTGGATTTTGGGATTTGATTCAATAATTGGGATGATCATAATTCTAGAAAAATAAAAGTCATGTTGATATGAGTGGATTGTTTCTATGATTTGCTAATTGAGTTGATTTAAGAATTTCTTGATTAAATCTTTTGTGAAAGAGTTTTGACCTTGTGAGTCTTAAGCCTTAATGCAAAGGATGGACCGCCATGTGCCATTCCTATTTTTTCTTGAGTGACTTGCTCATGTTTGTTTATACTCAAATATTTAGCTTGATTCTTTTGCTTTGCAACTTAGGTGAATATGGATGATTTGATATGATTGAGGCATTTCTTGTTTTTACCAACTTGGCCAAATAAGGCCACCTTGATATTAATCCATTGGTAGCCCCTTTGAGCGTTAAACTTTTTTTTTCTTGTTTTAAACCCATTGTAAACCCTTAAAATGAAAAAGACTGTGTTTTTCCTTATCTTAAGAAGAAAGAAAGGAGCTAGTGTATTATGATAGGATTGTTTGAGGAATAAAGTGTGTGGGTGAGTACCTCACCCACAAATTAATAAAAATGGCAAAAGGAAAAATTGCTGATGAAAAAGTGTTGAAATGAAAAAAATGATTACTTTCTAAAAAAAAAAAGAGAGCAACAAAGCAATCAACAAAAAAGAGTTGTTTTTGAAATTATGCTCCATTATTCTTCCAACATTACTATTTCAAAAACCCAATAATTCTGCCCTTGTCAGGTTCACCTCCAAAAAAATCAAATCATTTTCCAAATAGTTTTCCAAATTTCTTTTATAGAACTACGTAACCCCTAATTTCTCATTTTGACTAAGAATACGTAAAACCAATGTCAATCCTTGTCAGACCCAAAAAACAAAAAAATATTTGTGTTGTTTTATATATTCTTGTCTTATTATTTTGGGTTAAGTATGTTTTTAGTCCCTGAACTTTGACCCAAAATTGGAATTCGTCCCTGGTCGAAACTTTGATAAATTTTGGTCCCTAAACTTTAAAAATGAATGAATATAGTCCTTTTAATCAAA